>WLWD01004099.1_pt1 | contig 42606 bp, 29 predicted proteins | sample 6712731 | NCBI WGS metagenome assembly WLWD01 (sample SAMN12718690, study PRJNA576275) | sponge metagenome | isolation source: marine sponge | host: Mycale hentscheli | place: New Zealand: South Island, Marlborough, Capsize Point | collected 2014-11-01 | reverse complement strand
AACACTTTGGAATACAATGTAAGGTAAGGGTCGGCGACACCGGAGCCACGCGCACGCAAGACCAGTACCGCAAGACGCAAGACCAGTAGGCTTCGAAGCTGATGAGTGCCCCGGAGGTTCCTGAGAAACCATACCAGCCAAAGGAAGCAAGTCTACGGTTAATCTTGGTGATGCCAGCTACGAATGCATCCTCCGAAAGATCTTTTAGTGCTTCGAGACGCATAAAGACGTATTTAAGATCTACTATGAAGCAAGAACGTCTTAATTATTTGATGCTTCTTCACATTCATAAAACAAGAACAGATGAAATAGATTTAAAGTGTATTGTCAATGAATTTATAGACGAATCCGAACACCGTAGCAGTATTTTTTCATTTATGTAACAATCTATTGTAATAAAAATTTTGAAAATTGTACTGTTCATAATATTTAAAATTAGAGGTCCTTTTTACTGGTTTTATTGCTGTATCCACTTGTGAATTCAGTGATTAAGCCACTTCCACCTGCAATAAGTTCAAACTTGTAACTAAAGTATTGACAAACCACACCCACAAACTATTAACCACACCCATTTCCGGAGCCGCACCACCCCAAAATTGCTTGCTACGGGCCTGTTTTGCGTTCTGCGATTTCAGCAATAAAAGATCTAATGAATATCATTAAAATGGAGTGATCTCACGAATAACGTTATTTCTTAAACGAAACGAGCTCATGAATTACTTTAAGAAAACTGTAGCGCTTATGGTAAAATGGCGTGCCGTGACTGCTGCCAAACCGATTGTGCGTTCTGCGATTTCTGCAATGAAACGATCTCATGTATATCATTAAAACGGAGTGATCTCACGAATAACGTTATTTCTTAAACGAAACGAGCTCATGAATTGTTTTAGGAAAACTGTAGCGCTCATGGTAAAACGGCGTGCCGTGACTGCTGCCAAACCGATTGTGCGTTCTGCGATTTCTGCAATGAAACGGTCTCATGTAAAAGGGAGTGATCTCATGAATAACGTTATTTCTTAAACGAAACGATCTCATGAATTGGTTTAGGAAAACTGTACATAGCGCTTATTGTAAGGTAAAGAATCGTCTGAAAATCATGGCAGATTTGAACCAAGATCAAATACGAAAATCTAAGGAAGTCGTTGAGGTGCTTTCAAGTCTTAGCCACCGTCAAAGGAATGATTAATCAAATTCTTCACTTTCTTCTATATGTTTTTAAATAAGGTAGCTATTCTTCATGCTGCTGATAAAGCACTTGGTGCATTGAACAGGATACGAGCTGGCACAATTGCTGAGGAAAGACGGATGTCCGTACCAAAGGGCCAAGTCAAACGCTTGCTAACAACTTGATTTAAAATAGGTAACAAGTGTTCAAGACATCAAATTGCTTGGAAACATACTTTTGATTGTTTTTGGCGTACAAAGATCAGAATCGAATTCCAACAACTGAATTGGAAAAAGATGAATTATATGAGGCAGGATTAGGCACTCAAGATATAGAATTTTCTTCCATAAATATGAATGCTGAAGAGTTCCTGGAAATGCTCCATGAGTGTCCAGCTATCTGGAAACCGTTGTTTGTTCTTGATGCCACTCAACTAACTGCTGGTATTTTTTTTTAATTTTTTTCTTCAAAAATTGACATTATCATAACTTTCTTTTCTAGAGGATATAAAGAAAGTGTTTAAAACAGTTTCTTACAGTGAATCAGGATCAAGGTACAGGGGTGCAGAAGATCAAGCATGGATTCGTTTTGTTGACTTTTTGGATGATTGTGAAGGTATATTATAATCTATTGTTTTTCTACATGATTTCTAAAAGCAGATTTCCCACTACATCAACATGAATTCAACTTCATATACCTATTTCTCATGGAGATCAATATCAATATTTTAAGGTTGATTTTTTGTTAGCAATTTTCGGTAATGATGGATTTGGTGGCGTTTAATTTTTTAATATAAGAACTCATTTCACTTTTCTTTGTCATTAAGTCTTGATTGTTTGTCTTCCTTGGAATCTAAAATCATTAAACAAATTTGATCCAAACTACTTTTTATTTAAAGGAAGATATCATTGTGGCAAGTGGTAGCTAGCTACATAGTATAGTTATGCTGACTCAACATCTCCTTGCAAGGGCAATAGCTAGCTAATGTGGTAGTTTTGGTCCTATCCTCATTCCATTACAGTGTTTTATCTCTATAAACCCTGCCTATTATTTAAGAAATAATTGCTTTATCTTTGTGTGTGTTGTGCTGACTAATTAGAAAACAGAATTAGCAACATTATTTAGACATGCTAGATGAAGAGACTGGGTTGAACAATATTCCAGGCTCTGAGGATACCTGTGAAATCAGAAGTTGTATTAGTGGCATAAGAAACCTTTTCACTGGAATGAGAGCATCTATGTGGCGCATGTGGAGAGGCATTGGTATGTCAAATCATTTTTTTGAGGTTAAGCATTTTTGTAAAATTGGCAATTCTTTTATTAGAAGCTGTATAGTATTAAAAGACTGGAAGATTTATTATTTTTGGTTTGGAGTCCTTTCTAATATGCATGTATCATGTTATAAGTTCCGAGTGGCACGTTATCCTGGGCACTAATGACTTATAACCTCAAGTTTGAGTTAAGTTGAGTGGAAGCATTAGATCAAGTAATTTACAACTAAAATACACATTTTGTACACTGCCTACAATGTAGCTACTTCTATATTGCTAGCCAATGGGTCAGTTGACCTGTCACTGGATAGACATGATATTGTAGTTAAAAATTTTTTTTTCTCAGTTCTATCATATGTTTTTATTAAAACCTAACTAGACGTTTCGACTTCTTGCCTAAGTCCTCTTCAGGGTCAGTGAGGTCAAACTTTATGTTGTGATATGATAAATACAGAGGACTTCGGCAAGAAATAGAAAACATCTGGTTAGGTTTAATTAAACATGTATTGGCTGTTAGAACTGAGAAAAAAAATTGCTATTATTGTAATTATTTCAGCCAAGAATGACTGAATCATTGAATTATTATTATTATTATTATTATTATTATTATTATTATTATGTTTCGACTGAGAATAATATTGTCCTTTTTCTTTCTTTTATCTTCATTTTTAATGGCTTTGTCATTTTCTAGAGTGCAAGTATAATTATTTTCTCTTGTTCTTTCCATCCTACCCTTTCCTTTTTTTCTTCCTCCTATTTATTTCCTTCCCTTTTTCTTGTCATAGATTTGCCCCAAGAAGTAACAGAAGATGGTGGGAATCAGCAGGAACCGTCAGACTTACGTCTGTCCTCAATGCAAGGTGCACATGAGCTGACTAAATCATTGTATAAAACATCTACTAAAATATTCTGCTGCAATGCTTGTGGGTGTAAACTATATGCATTGACAACTTAATGATACTTTTCAACCTTTAGCTGCTGTAGGAAAGCACCTTACAAGCAGGGATTTTCCCAATGAGGAATAAGTCATTTTAAATGTAAAGTGGCTCATTCTCATTGTTGCCCAGGGGAATGTAGTTGCATAGGTATACAGATATGTTTGCACAAATACTGAGTCAGTTAGTAAACAAATTCTGCTTAGTAACCTACTTTGGAAAAATAAAAGTGCGCATGAGTGAGTGTGTGTGTGTGTTACTATGTTATTGAAGGGCTTTATTTAGTTGTCGGCTAATATAACAAATAGCAAGTACGTGTACCCTGCCGCACTGTGGCGCATGATATATTTTAAAATGTATTACATTGCTTTGTTAATATATTTATTTTATAGTGTACAAAAAGTAATTATTGTGCTTAAAATGGAAAAAAGAAACATAATAAATAAGTCGTACTACGTAAGGTTTTTGAGTAATGATGCTCTGTATATCATTCTCTGGCGAGCATAACAAAGTGTCAGTAACTGCAGGCACTAAAGCTCCCCTCTACTAATGTCTCACCCTGTTTCTTATTCTCCTCTACGGTGCAGAAAGAGTGACTGGGAAGCTCTCAGTTCTTATATTGTCCTCTCCTCTCTCTATTAGTGCTTGTCATAATTATATAGTCTCCTCCTTCTCAGCCTTTACCTCATATTGTCCCCCTCTTCTTCCCTTTCTTCATCAAGTGTTTCCTTTCTCCTTCTCAACCTTTCCTTCTACTGTCTTTCTTCTTCAGCCATATCAGTTCTTCTTTACCTTCTCCTTTCCCTCTCTTCAGCTCTTTCTTCTTGAGTCATGGTTTTTCTTCTCCTCCTTTGTCTATCTCTGTTCCTTTCTCTGTCCCTGTCTCTTTCTTCTTCAGTTAGCGGACTTCTCCTGTTTCTAATTCTCTCTCTGTTCCTCAGTCTCGTTCTTTCTCTTTCTCTCTCATTCTCCTTTGCTGATAAAGATAGCTACTCTCCAATTTTTGCCACTCTTGTCTACTTTCAAATTGTTGTACCTGGTTTGGATGCTAACAAGTTCGCCTTGTCAGTAGTCTCACATAGCCATTACTTTTGTGCTCTTGGTTTATTCGGTAATTCATTGCTAATTCATGAAAGCTGCTTTCTTGTTTCTCTGCAACTCTTGTCTACTATCAATTTTTTGTTGCACTGCAGGAGAGCAGAGGGTGCCTGAGTCCACGGAGAAAAACAACAACAGGGAAACAGAAAAATTTTGGATGAAGAGGAGAAATGGAGGAAGAAGAGATGGGCAGAAGAATGGGGAAAAAAAAGAGGAACAGGGAAAGTCAGAAAAGAAGAACAAAATTCCAACACACACAGGTAGATTGTAATTGTAATATTATACAAAGGCTAAAACTGGTATTAATAGTGGAAAAATTAATTTGCATGCTAGCAGTCATAATTAAAAGTTTTATTCATTGACTACAGTAAGATTGTAATTGTAATATTATACAAAGGCTAACTTCACGGAAAATGTCAGAAAATATAACAATGTGTTCTCTTTTTCTATACCTGAAATTCAAATTGTACAGGTCAGCATGCATACATACATGGTTGTAAACCTTGGTCAATGCATTAGAAACATGTATGATTTGTTCGTGGTGTCAGCTGCATCATTCCATTTCAATTGTGTTCAGCCTGCATGTTCAGCCTCTTCCTCCTGTCAGTGTAGATATTTTTACTATTAAGTCAAAGCATAACAATAATATTTCTTAGTACTAATATTTATTTAGTTCATTAATTACAAGGTTAAATGATTTTTTTTAACATAAAAGGTGAAAGGAACATTCAACGTGGTACAGAAGAGTTTTATTGCAGGAGGAATTATAGAAGTAAAAACACAAATGCCATGGTATGGCAGGTAGTAGCTAGTTATTGAGCGAGCGAAGCAAGTGAGATACTATTAGGAGTGGACAATTGAAAATTGGTTATATGATCTATATATATATATATATGGATGGATTTTACATATGTCCTATCACATGCAGTTCTTTTTTTCTTTAAAACACAGCTTATTTGGCTTGAGTTTCTTGTGATACTATAGCAATAAGCAAGACTTACTTTAGTATTAGGCTCAAAACTGTGTGATACTTCCTTCAAAGTATTTGTTTTTTCAAGTCACAAAACCTGCGGCAAATAGTTACCATGGTATTGATGACTCCTTACTAGACTAGAATTCAGACTCGGCCATTTCTTAGTAGCAGAGTGCTTTTTTATTGGGAGCTACTGGTCATTATTTGGACGGTCAGAATGGTTTCAATTATAAAGACGATACTGTTTATTGATTGAGGTAAGAAAATAATTTCATATTTGCTAGCTAAAAATAATGGTCCACTGCTATAATATATTCGACTTATTGGTGTGCCAGCGAAGCGAGCGAGACACTCTCAGGGGTAACTCAATTGAAAATAGGGGATGTTTGTTTGTTTGTATATGTGTGGACATACGTATGTCATTTTGTACTTTGATCCTCACGTTTATGTGTTTGCTTTGTGTTCTACCCCTTCCCATACCTCCACTAAGCAGAATCTTTTTGTTTAGCAATCCGGTATCATTCAAGGAAATTAAATTATTTATCCCTTCATTATTAGGTTTTTTCTGAATGCAACAGGATGCACTTAGGTCTTAAAAACTTACTGTTTTATTCAACACTATGCAGTACTAGAAATTCTTGTTGTTGTTGCTTTTTCAAGTTATGGCGAAAGGTTACTATGGTATTGAAACCCTTTACCAGACGTAATTAAAAAAGCATGACAATTATTAGAGACTACAGAAAATACCAATACTCGGAGAAATTGAGGTGAGAATGTGGTTCTGTACTTGTTAGCTAAAGTATATAATGTTTACAATGGCTACGTACTTAGCTATACTTGTAGAAAAGGACTGATAGATTATTTTGAAGTGTTTCATTTGTGCACTGGCTCGCTCGCCCTTTGTGTTCAAGCACATCACTAGTAGTTAAAACAAAGCCTGTGTCAGAGTGAACACTGTCCTCCCATGAAGAGTGTCTCCCCCCCCCCCCCCCCCCCCCCCGCCCGGACATTATTCACTTGAGAATATTGTCCCTTCTCCTCCCCTTCCTCTAACCTGGACGCACACCACATGCTCATCCTGGTCCATGTCATCGCTTTTATTACGGCGAATGAGTAAGGACATTCGTAAAATGAACATGTACATATAAATATAACTAAACTGAGAAACTTTTAGTTTTAAAACTGTCGTAACTAAATTTGGGAAAAACAATTTATAGCTGACTACCATTAAATTGGAGTTGGTTAATTCACTAAAACTATAGCTATAACTAAACTGTTTTATAAGTTTCGAACAATAAGCGAGGGAGATATTTCTGGCACTATGAAAAATTGAAGTACTATCTAGAACATTTTGTTGTTATTCACCACCTTTTAGCTATAGCTAATGTACTTTTTATGACTGATATTGTAGGGGACAAATGCTATGCAATCAGGGTTCATCTTCAACATATGCACACAGTATACAAGGGATGCAGAGAGGGAGAAGCTGGAAAGTTGTGTGGGGATGTTGTGAGTTTGAGGGAGAAGCTTCCCCCCTAAATAGAAACCTGAAAATTATTGATAAAAACCTGCTACAAATAAATGTACTAAAATTAAATTAGATCCTTTATTCAAAGTGACTCACACCATTGGGAGCTAATGCCATTCCTCCATAGAAGATGACGTCTCGCTACAATTGTGGTCTAGGTTGAGAGGCCTGTTTGTGCAACTATAAAACATAATTGTTCCTAGTAAAGTCAGCTATAATAATAATAACACTGAGTATGCTCTCTTCAAATAAATTCAATTGAAAATTGTGATTTCTTACAAACAATGACTTGGGACTATATTCACTAGTGAACAATGCCCCTGGAGACAGTATTCACTAGTGAATAGTGTCCAGGGAGACACTTATGAGTGGGGACAGAATTCACAATGACAGGTACTGCACTTGAGAACAGCTAAAGTTGTATTACAGATACTATTTTTACTCCTGAAAATAGAGGTAAGGAATAGCTATATACTTGTAATGTATATAATAGAACTACTGAATTAGTAGGGTCAAGCAGTATATTATTAAATGTATGTTATTGTCATACTAGACAGTACTTTAGCCTCAAGAATTTATTAAAATTAAACCATCATCAGATTTTTTTTGTAGCTGAGTCTGAGTGTTTGTTGTTAAGAATTACTAACACCTCAGATAGTCTGAAGGGCTTAAATTCAGAACTTGGGAAATTAAATTAAGAAAGTAATTCTATATTTTGTCTGCTAAAATCTTAATAGTCAATTTTTCTAAATACTGTTTTGCATGAACTATGCTAAACTGATGTAATTTCAAAACTTTGCCGTTTTTGGGGGGGGGGGCGCTAAGTGCTGCTTGTTTGTTATCAAGAGCCACTTGTAGTCAGAATGCCTGAATATTAATACTGAAGAAGCTACCACTACTTGATGGAGCTGAGGTAAGTATGTAATTCCATATTTGTACAGTGCTTCCAACTTAAAGAGTGAATTTTTTGAAACTACTGTATAGACCCTCACTACAGTCATTTAACATACACATATCTTTTCTTCATCATCCCAATAATGCTTGCAATAGTAAAACTGCCTGTTTAGAGAATGGAAAATGGAGAACAGTACTTTTCTCATTCACTCTAATATATTTTACGCCATTTTTGTTGACGTCAAGATTTTGCGGTAGTTCGTCATTAAACGTAGCTAGTTAATGAGCTAAGGTTAAACGGTTATTTCCCTGAGCGGTAAGACGGGACTTTCCCTAACTGCAAGCGGCTGTATGGATTCTCATCGTTCTACTAGCACATAGGTGCCAACTTTTTCAAACTAGCTTCAAGGACATAAGCCACACCCATGGCCACACCTACAAACCACACCCACATTACGTAATTAATTATGATGTCATTGCAAAAAAATTACATAACTAGCTATCATCTGGCTGTTGAGTCATTGCAAAAAATAAGTTAACTAGCGATCATCTGGCTGTTGATTGTGTTCCTATGGTCCTGGACCTTTAACGGCTAAGTATGTTGCTTTTTTACACTGAGCAAGCAGCTCTTCAGTGAAAATAGAGTTATAACAGTTACATCCAGTTGTTAGCCACAAGCCAGCTGAGCTAGCACAGCTGACTGCAGTGCTAACTCAGCTGGCTTGTCAGTTGTGATTAACTGGATGCAGCATTTGTTAGCAGAGTTGCATAAAACCTGGACCAGCATCATCATCGAGGACAAACAATAGGAAAGTGATAGGTCATCAAGGACTCAAGGACAACGCTTTTAAATCGAGGACTGTCCTCGACATTCAAGGACAGTTGGCACCTATGCTAGCAGCAGTAAGCGAAGTCGAAATCAGTCAGAATTGTTGGCTGGTATTACTAACTTGGAGCCAAGCCTATCCAAAAGGTCCTCTTTTTCAAGAGCTGAAGAAAAGCTGAAGGAGTTTAATACTCCCAAGGCACCCAGCATTCGGTATTCTGACAACATCAGGGCAATGCAGTTGGAGTCCTATGGGTAGTGCAGCTCCAGACGGCAGCTAAAACGCTGGCCGTGATAGGCAGTAGCGCCGTAAAACTTGATACCTAGGGCCTGAGATACAACCGTAGCTAAATCAGCCATACCCGTGCAACAATTAGCGGTAAACTGGTGCCCTCGTGCCTTTATGACACAAATATGCATGCGCTGTTTTGTGACGTCGCGTTTACGTGTACTAAAGGCCCAAAACCCGCTCTAAACGTCATCATTTGATGACCCTTACCGTGCGCAATTTTTTTTTTGGTGAAAAACAGCCACAACTCACTTAATTTTCAAGGTATAGCTACCAAAGTTATACATAATAATTTTAAGGCAATTTTACATCATGTGTCAAATTTTAGATATAACTCAATAAATTCAAAAATCCTGGCTTAAACACTTTTTTCTTAAAATTTAAAATATTTCGAGATTCAAATTTCATGTGCCCACAAAATCTGGCTCATATGAAACTTCAGGTATTAAATTATCAGTATACCAAGTTATAGAGATAAGGAAAATAATTTCTTTTTTTTTCAGCTTAAACACTTCCAAATTCACTGTCTTGAAGCTCCCAGTTCCATCACCTATAACCACAAAAATAACCACAAACCCACACAATTGTTTTGTCTGTATGTTAATATGACATTAATGTATAATAATACAAATTTTTAGCTTTCTATTACACATACTTGAGAAGTTATAGCAGAATTAGCAACCTTAACCAAAAAGCTAAAAAATCCACTCTTTAAGCTGGAAGCTCTGTAAGCTAAAAATTACAACATTAACTCTGGCCTTTCTTTTGAGTAGCTGAGAGCTTGTTGTCATCAAGAGTTACTGGTAATTGAGATATTCAGAATGGCTTAAATTTGATACTACAGAAGTTACCAACTAATCAAGAAATTGAGGTAAAAATGTAACTTTGTATTTGTTTGCTAAAAATAGTGGTCAACTGCTATATATAGAATCCACTGTTGTAGTCAAGAAGAATAGAAGCTTCATCAGATCACATAGCAATATTGTAGTTTTATGTAACCTAACTATAGGCAGGCTCGCTCGATATTTGTGCACAATCACACCACTAGTTATTATTATTATTATTATTATTATTACTATTATTACTATTATTATTATTATTACTATTATTATTATTATTATTATTATTATTATTATTATTATTATTATTATTATTATTATCATAATATTATTATTATTACTGTTATTATATTATTTCAGCCAGGAAGGGTTGTCCTGTGTTTTTCTTCCTTTTTTTTTTGTACAAACCACATAGCAATTTTGTTTTTAAACATAAGGTAATCTTGAATTTTACTTTTGTATTTCCATCCTTCACTTTCTCCTTCCCCTCCCAGACATTCTCATAATAGATACAAATTCATCTCAAGAAGTAGCAAAAAAGTTTCTATCCCGATCTGAAGATGACTATTGGGACCTGCAGCAATTACCAAACCTCGGTTAGTTGAGTGAAATTACATATTTGTAAAAATAATTGTAAAAAAGAACATTAACTCAATATGTACAGAGTCAGTCGGTATAAGCATTCCACTTTGTAACCCGCATACTGATGACTTAGATGTGCACAATTGTGTAGTGTGTGTGTGTGTGCATGTGTATGTGTATGTGCATGTGTGTGCATGTTTATGTGTGCGCATGCTACTGTGTCGCATTGCAGTGTTTTCTTCAGCGGTAAGAAGCTTTTAGAATAATGTAATAATAATCTTGTGACCATCTCATTTGTCCTTGTCATTTACCAGCATGAGATCAGATTTTGTGTATAATAACATAGTAGTGATTGAGGAAAACTACTGACAAGTTATAGTTATGTGAAAGGGCGTGGCTCAACTACCACATCATTTGCTTTTGGTTTCTGAACTAAGAAGACTCGCACCAGTTGCAATATACCAATAAACATTTTTTTATGGTCACGTTTTAATTTGACCAATTTTTTGAGGGGCATGATCAGACTTTTTATCAAAATATCCCTTCAGGTATTACTGCATCCCCTAATTAGATTTATGGATTAGTTTATGTTTTCTCCCTCTATTGTGTAGGATATCGGCGAATAAAGCATTGGTTCAAAGCCAGTAATGAGGATGATGATGATGTCATCATATTTGTGGTGAGTGTCATTTGAACACACAAGTTCATACTATTATATATAATATATATATATATGTATATATTAGATTAAAGAATGTAAATATTGTCCTGTGAATTTGAAGAAGGACTTAAAAGTAATCAATAAGGAATTATTACCACAGATCTCTGTAAGTAGTAATTGCCAACACCATTTCAATTTGTGAAAGTGATGCATGTCAAGTTGGGCTAAATTACTTTAAACTGGCAGTGTCACTATAAATCTGATACCTCTAGTACTAGAGCTAATATATATATATATATATATATATATATAATACTTATTAAATGAGTCAGAGTGTGATATGGTGAAATATTTCACTAGCAGGCTTAATTATTTTCACCAGCCAGAGGTGAGTGAAAATAAAGACTGAGAGTGAAATATTTTGCCATATCACTCTGATGAGTGTAATAAGTATTTAATTCTAGCGATGCCACTTGCCTGGTACTCAATAGGTGGTGAAATAACAACCTTGAAATAGTGAGTTATTTCACAGATCACGTACCTAAAAATATCATTGTGAAGATATCTAGGGTGGAATAAATATATATATATATATGTATATACGTATGTATATATATATATATATATATATATATATATAATAGTACTTATTACATGAGTTAGTTTGAAGAGCAGGCTAATTTATTTGAGGCAGAGGCAGTGAAAATAAATCCTGAGAGTGAAATAGTTTCCACATCACTCTGACAGAGTGTATAAGTGGCTTCTTCTACACTAGATATCTCAATGCTGTAGTTTATACTAGAACTGGTAACTCACTTGGTAAAGTTGGCTGTGCCCCCCCCCCCCCCCCCCCCCCCCACCCCCAGAGGAAGGTAGCAGTAAAAACCAGGAAAACTGGTAAGTTTTAGCCCCAAGAAAGCAAGAAAACATGAATAACTTTAGAATGGAAGTAGCTACACATCGGGTTTACACCATTGGAAAGCCACGGTTAAAAAAAATATTCCCTCAGTAAATTCCAAAACCGGAGAGAAAGTGCTATTACATAAACTCAATACAAAAGTCTATGGGAATAGAAAAAATCACAGGTTTCCCGCTCAAAACGCGCCCGGATTTTGTCACACGGTTCGGTGCTATCGATCGCGTCAAAAGTTTTCAATGAGCTTGTAAACAACGAACTTGTCCCTTCTTCGGTGAGTACTTTCTAGCCCTGTTTTCCATTACTGTGTATGCTATGAGCACCAAAGAATCTTGAGTTGTTGCGTCTAGGATACAGGTATGTCTAATATGCAGGTATATAGATTTAATTTTTATACCTGTCTAACAACTAATGCTGAGCTGTAAATAGAAATACTGCCAACATTTAGCTAGCAGAGTGTAATATAGCTATTGTGTCAGTTATAAGCTAGCATATCCCAATAGTGTGTTTGTTAGATCTTATTTCTTACCCTTCCACTAATGTTTTTCCCCCCTAGATTTATTGTGGCAATTCTGAGTGACTCCACCTTCACTTCGGGGTTAACTACTAAAGAAGTTTTTCATTATCATTCTTATTTCTATACTATTTGTTCTGTAATTATTAATGGTTGTGATAATTTAATTGTAATATTGTGATCAGTGAATATTATATAAATGAAATAATTGACAATAAAAATTAAGAGTGCAAATTTCAAACAAGAACAATAGTGTCAACTACAGTAGAATTTTTCACAAGTAGACGCTGTGGAAGTTTCAATACTCTCAAAAAAGCTTACAATATTGAGTTGCCTTAGTCTTCTGTGGTTGGTAATTTCACTCCTTCAAGTTCTTCTCTCTAGGAGCATACCCGTGAACAGAACAGTGCCAGGAAATAACTATTTAGAACTGCAAGACGGCCTTGACTAAACTCGGCAAAAGTTATTGCATTAATAATGCACACCCGAGTAGCCACCCATTTTCATGTGAATGTTGATTCCTCGCGTGTCAGTTGCAATTAGTTCACATGACTAAGTTGCTTCCTGTTTTTTACCAAGTGCATTCCTTGTTTACCATGCTTGTGGTCGTGCCAACTCAACTTGGACATACTATAGGGTAATGAGCTTACAGCAACCAAGGTGAAATAACACCTTGAAATATCGTGAGTTATTTCATGGGTCACTTACCTAAAAATTACATTGTGAAGATATCTAGGGTGGAATGAATAAATATATAAATAAATAAATATATATATATATATATATATATATATATATATATACACAATATATGATACCTAGTATAGAATTGCGGTATATCAAGAGACTTGTTTAATTCTTGATTATTTCTTTACATCCTGTATTTACATCATCTCATGCTCTGGTTGTATCTAATTCGTGATTTTTATAAGATTTAGTGTGCGTGCTGATTTGTGTTTTCTTGTTGTTATCCAATCTATTATTGAATTACTTTACTATACAACAAGTAGTTATAAGATACTACACGAATATTTTGTTGCATAATAATGTCTCACTTTGCTCCCTTGCCAATTATTTAAAAATACATTCGAGTTTATCTATCCAATACAATTGCATTCCTGAAATTAAATTAGTTTCAAATAGGATATTTTAGACCCAGGAGTGGAGGAGCTGTACAGCCAGTGGTGTGCAGATTACTAATAGTCAGTGTGACTAAAGGGAAATACACACCAGCCGGGAAAATGGTGCCTGATAGTGGTCCTTTCTTACTCAGAGGTGTGATGACAGTAAGAGTGGTAATTGAGCTCCTTGTACCACACTACTTAGAGAAGGCAAGTAAGTGGGCCTGCTGGTACTCAACACTGCCATTTGGGATCACATCAGCCCCCAAAATATTTGATGCAGTGCCGGACACTCTTCAGTATATTGTAGTCAAGTGGATTATAGTGGAGTGTTATGTCAGCACTACCTGCAGGATATAGGGCAGCAGGTGCTAATGAGTGTGGGAAGGCTCTGCATACAGCTCTGAAGTGTTATGAGTGCTAGTGGCAGAAAATTAAACTTGTAGGTGTCCAGAAATGCTGTAAATTGTCCATCCCATCCCACAGTCCCATGGGACAGTGGGACATTCCATGGGATGTCCATCTGTCACTCTTACAGATGCATGTGTGTCCTACTGTCCATTGAGACAGACAGGTGGATGTCCCATGAATCCCCATAATCCCATGGGACCATGAGGAGATGGGATGGACAGTAAGACATATAATGTATCAGTAGGAGGGACAAGAGGACATCCCATTGTCCCTTGGGGAATGGACAGTATATAAAACACGAGGGCCTGAGACCATGATGGTGTTCCTGGTAATAGAATTTGGTATGTGTGGATCCCAAGGAATCAGCCATATACAGAGTTCACCATAAACATCACGTACTTAGAAATAACATTGTGAAGATATCTAGCATGGAATAAATAAATAAATAAATAGATAGATAGATAGATAAATAAATGAATAAATAAATGGATGAGTGAATGAATAAATAAATAAATAAATGAATAAATAAATAAATAAATAAATAAATATAATACTTATTACATGAGTCAGAGTGTGATATAGTAAATTCACTAGCAGGCTAATTTATTTTTAAGAGCCAGAGGCAAGTGAAAATAAAGCCTGAGTGAAATATTTAGCCTTAGCATATCACTCTGATGAGTGTAATAAGTGGTTTATTCTATGCTAGATATCTTCACTGTAACAGGGTTGGTAACTCACAGCTGTAAAACTCTCTAGGAATTCCCCATACCCCCATCTGATATTTTAGCAGCTGCTCTAACCTTGTTGGTTAGGCTTCACTAGAGAAAGGTAGCTGTAAAAGCCCAGAACATTTGTAAGCTGGTTGCTATGACTACTAGGGTAATAAGCTATTGCAGTACTACATCAGATTACAAGTGAGTTATCTCACAGGTCACTACCTAAAAATAACATTGTGAAGATATCTAGTGTGGAATAATATATATATATATGTATATGTGCACACTTATATATCCCTCAGAGTCTGCTATACCCTCAGCCTGTGTTAGAGATGAAATATTTTAAGGAGGAAGGTCAAGTAGTGGTGGTGCAGCCATTTCATGAACTGGGGTCTCTCAGGGATTTCATGCGTCAGGTAAATTGAAGGAGTAGTTGGATGCATTGTAGTTAGATAGCAAGGAACTATTATCGGCGAGCGAGCGTAGCGAGCGAGACTACAGGGGTAAAAATGAAAAAATCGGGGATGTTTGTTTATTTGTATATATGTATGGACGTACGTATGTCATTTTGTACTTTGACCCTCGCATTTTTGTGTTAGTTATGTGTTCGACCCCGTCCCAAATTGCACTAAACAGAATCCTCTGGTTTATCGATCAGTACCCGTATCACCCTAGAAATTGAATTATTTACCGTTTTGAATTCTTTTGCGGGTGCAGTTCAAACATGAAAACTTAAGGGACTTCCATTTCTATTCGAGTTAGTGGCGGTGGTAAGTCAATGCGCTCTTTGTCATGGTTGTAAGCCGTGCGCAACAGTATTTACTTGAAAATACATTGTCCACTATACTACTGCGAAGGTAAGTCTGTGTAGGTGCATGTCCAGTTGTGTCAAAGCATTGTGTGTTACAACCACTACTTAGCTAAAGAATATCACAAAGAAAACTTTTAAATAACGTGTATTGTTTTTGTTGTTTTTTTCCTTCCCAAGCAGTTGCAGAGAGTTGTTACTATGGCACTGAAATCCCTTTACCCTGTATGCTAAATTAAAAAACTGGACCTTATTTTCAGTAGCTTCAGTGTTAGAAGTCAAAATCATTCATATAAAATAGTATAGTCTTTAGGCTCGCTCGCCATTTGTGCTGAAGCACATCACTAGTTTATAAGTGGAAATGAATGTTTAATTAGTAAATGGACCTCTGAAGTGGTATTTAGAACATTTAGAAATGTGGTTATAAGGTAGATCTTCATTACTTGATTAAAGCAGCTGGGTTTGTGTTGGCCACTCTGTTATTGTAATTCATCTGAAATTAATAACAAGTTTGAATTACTGGGGAGTGCTGTCGGCTCAATGCTAAATGGTTTCTCTTCTTGAGCAACTTGACTATCATACAGCATCAGAAGCGACAAAAAAATGTAAATTATTACCAGCCAACCTACGAATTTGAAGGGAATAGATGGTGCACCCAATGCTGAGCATTTTAAAATTCTTTAATGCCATAATCTACAGGTTTGTCAAAATTGAACTTTTTTTCAGCTACAGCAGAGCATGTTTTTCCATTCATTGAACATTTTTACGGGGACATTCAAGGTTTTCACTGAAAGATTAGATAGCTATTATTGAATCCTCTATATTAAACAATTCAGTATAACTGTAAGCTAAACTGATAGCTACTATTACTCATTCATTTCATAGTGTATTAACTTTATACACTTGAGCGAGTGAGACACTATACGGTGGTGTCAAACTTACTTGACCCTGGCATTTTTGTGTTAGTTCAGTGGTCAACCCTGTCCCACACTTCACTTAACAGAATCCTGTGGTTTATTGATCATTACCCATATCATCTTAGAAATTGAATTGTTTACCGTTTTGAATTCTTTTGCGGGTGCAGTTAAAACTTAATAACTTACCGGTGTTTCATTTCTATTCGAGTTAGTGACTGTGGTAATAATGCGCCATTTGTCGTAGTTATAAGCCCTACTCAAAAGTGTTTACTTGAAAAATCATTGCCATAGGACTAAACACGAAGGTAAGTCTTGAGTAGGTATGTCCAGTTGTGTGAAAGTGTTGTGCTAAGAAAATGTTTGAATAGCGAGACTTGTTTTGTTTTTTTGTGGTTGTTTTTTGTTCAAACAGTTGCAGTGAGTGGTTACTATGGCATTGAAACCTTTTACCGTATACACATAATTAAAAAACTCGACTTGTTTTTTAATAGCTTGAGTGTTAGAAGTTAAAATCAATCATTTAACAATAGTGTAGCTTTTAGGTTCGCTCACCATTTGTGCCCAAGCACATCACTAGTATAACTACTGCAATCGTCACTATTTCACTTATTTCTAATTGGAATAATTAGAGAATAATAAGAAATTTATACTATTCTTTTGGAATAGCTAATAACAAATTTTTTAGAATAAAGAAAAGAATAATTCTAAAAATTTCAAGCATAATCTGGCAGGCCCTAGTACAGAGTTGCCAACTTTCAAATCGTAGTTCAGGGACACTAAGCGACACCCCAGGTCTCACCCAAAACTGCATCAACAAAAAGAAAGCGATGATGACATGAAAGTTGAAAAGTATTTATTTACCTAAGTTCATAGCAAGTATTCAGCAATTCCTGATTAAGCTGAACTTCATTACAATAGTAGAAAAAGAAACCGTAATAATGTAGTGAACCGAACCGACGACAATAAGTAGTGGTCACCAATGTGACTGGTTGAAAAGTATGATAACTTTACTTTCAATTGAATCTATATATTTTTTATGGAAAAAGAGCTGTTTTGGAGTGAAATGAATACTCTCAATTTAAAAATTGAAAAATTGAGTTTTAGAAAATTGGAAGCATTTGTGAGTTAGAATTAGCTAAGTATAGTCTTTGCAGCAAATCATGCATTGTAAACAGATAGAAGTTCATCAATTTTTGGGACAAACAATAGAAAGAGTACAATCCCTTTGCGGGACAGTGGCCAAGTGATAAACACAGGACTATCCTGGAGCTTTCAGGACAGTTGGCAATTAAGTGAGCAGTTTTTGTGAAAGTTTCAGACTAAACTATTATCCAAATACTTTTAGAATACTTGCCAGAATTTTTGCTGGTCATTAAAAAAAAAATTTCTGTGGTCACAGAAGCATTTTTCATGATGGCAAAACTAAGAGCAATTTCTCCTTCATTTTATTGAGTATGACTTATGCATTTTCTTGAATAGTATGAATTCTTGTGTGTAGCTGATTCTATTTATTACTGAATGTGGGAAGGCTCTGATTGCAAGAGCCACAAATTTTGTGTACCTGATTCATTTCGAGAATTTGATTGTGCATCAGATCATAAGTCTCACGAAATTTTTGACCCTAATCTAAATTTGTTACACATTTGTAGTTTGGCTAGCTAACTGCTAAGAGTCAAAAATATGATTATCAAGGGCATAGGCATGACTAAAGTAGTCTGGTTTTAAGCTCCACTAAATCATTCACTCTGTCAACAGTGGATCTCTAAGATGGTGGACTTTTATGTCTTGAGAGAAGAGGAACTCAGACTAGGGGATGGTTCAAGTCCCTTTAATATGCCACTTTTTTAAATTTTGGCCTAGTATTTGAGAAAGCGAGAGAAAAGCCAGACACTATAGTGAGTGTGGCTGTATGGCCAAACCCTTTTTTCATTAACCTGCAACTTAGAATCACGCTCATGTGAGCATACAAGTTTTACCGCTCCCGGTTCAAATTGTTCTGTGTTCTAGTTCCAATGGTGATCTTTACACTGGTGTATCTTACGTTAGGAAAACGTAATGAATGTTGCTTGAGGTGTGCTTGTTTCATCAACTGTAAGCATGCCTGCTCTTTACAAAGTGACCCAAGTGTTTGAGTATCATCAGAAAGTCCAAATGTTCCAGTGGTACCACACATTGATTTTATTGGTTGCTGAAAAGCCACATCAGCTTGTCGATTTCCTCATGCTGTAAGACTTGGAACAAAACCATTATTTAATAAGCTGAAAATTTAAGAACTTTTTTAATCAACAGTAGTGACTTTGCTTGCAAATTATTGCTTTTTTTAAATAATTGGACAAAATAATGAAGTTGAAGCTAAATTGTTTATACTAAAATTATTTAATGTTTCAAAAACAGAATTTCATGTTCATAATGCTTCAATATAAACCCTCAAAATTATTGTTAAATTACTAGCATTAAAATGCCAATAATATTTTAACCACAACTGATCTCTCTGGAGTATGTATTATATCTCAGCTAATCATGCTTTTTTATTACTTGTCTAATACTGTTTTTTTCCTTCATTTTTTTGTTGTATTTTTTTTTGCAGGGTGATCCAACTGCAAGTTGGTCTGAGAAAAAAAATCGCTCAGCATCTGGTACTCCTTTACCTACTGATATGGTAGCAAGACTTGGTCAACATGTACTTAAGGTATACATTATAATTATGATGAGGATCATTATTATGATTATTATGTCCACCATGCGCTGATGAATTCTCATGTTCTGTTTGTTTGTGAGTGTCCAGCTCACAATACTTATCAATACCCTGGGCTAATTTTCAGTCTCACTTAACTACTCGTTTTATATTATTTTCAGGCTGTCTTTAGTTTGTACAAGATGAACTTGAAGGTGATTGGTCACATACATGCTGGCAATGTATTTGTGGATAGAGAATGCTTTCGTCTTGGAGGATATGAGAATACGCTGCTTGGAATTAAGACAAAACACATAAATAGATTCCGTGGTGACAGAAAGTTTATAGACGTTATCATGTTTGGTAGGTTCTGCTTACAAAAATTTATTTTTAGAATTTGATGTGCTGGTGATTCCATAGGTCGGCTAATATTTGAAGCAGCCTGTGGATATGCTTTAACTTCTACTGTGCCTAATGAAGAAGACTGGAGAAGAGTGACTGATCCTCATGTGCTGAGTGCATTACAAGTAATTTTCCATGTCAATGGTCAAGGATGCTTCACTTCCACGATGAAAGAGGTAAAGATGTGGCCGTGGGTGAAGGAGTAAGGCATATTCTGCGTTGTAGCTTTTGTCACAGGCTGTGGGTCCTTTGATAAGGTTTGCTTTTTATTGTGGGGGGACAGATTTCAGTGTGATGGGATTTTTTAATGTATAATTAGGAAGTACAAGCACAGCTACTTAATTGATAAAACATTCTTAAGAGTTAATCCTCCAGGTGATTGGGCAGCCCCAGCCAACTCTGGTGGCAGCCTACTCGCAAGTATTCAGTTAACCCTGAATAGCTTTCCATCCTGTGGCCTTCAGTTAATCCTGACTGACCCAGTTCCCTCACATTTATCACAAACATTAGAAAATAGTAGTGTTACATAATCTGAAGGTGTATAAAGAGTTTAATCTTTAAACAAGGCAGAAATACAACAACTGAAATGGTATGAGGAAAACTGGTGTATATAACTAGAGGTAAGGATGAGGGAATGTAATACAAGATGGGAAGAGGATATTTGAATAAATGAGCACAAAATTTGAATGTAATTAGAAATAAGATAAGAGTGGTTAAACATAAAATAAACATAGGAAAATACACAGAGAAACAAAACCATAATGTAAAATATAAACAGGTAAACATAATTAGAAATAAGATTAATACGACACTTTGTAATAGTTCAATACAGTTCTAATAATGTAGTGACTGTTTCACTACAACAAAGATGACAAAGCAAGTAGCTGTTGTATCTGACAAACTGGCAGACTATTGGGACCTCTGTGATTATAATATGCCAAGAGTTGTCTATTACTTCTATACTCATAAGATACATCATTTGGCTGTTTTCTACTGATAAGAATAATTAAAGACCATTATTTTTCTAACTTCACTTTTCATTGGTTCACCTTTTTGTTTCATTGCCTGCAAGCATTGTTATTGTTATTCATGTTAGCCACCAGACTAGCCGGCTGGCCATTTCTTGTATGCTATATACCAGCTTCAAAATGTATGGGAAAAATCGCTGTTCAAATCACATGGGGAAAGTGAAATAGCACGTAACTAAGTGAAATACCATGGTAGCTAAGTGAAATAGTATGGGTAAGTGCGCACGTGTACAGCATTAACCTTGGAAACATACAGTTCAAGTAGTTTCTAGTTGGAGACAATGTCATTCTTTACCACAGTAGCTCTACCTGTATAGACGGAATGTTTTTCAACAGATTTAGGAGGTGCTGTAGGTTGAAAACGAAGTTCCAGCGGAAGCTAATCAGGAGGTAGTGAGTGAACAATACAGTGTAGCTACAAGTGCAAATGATTTAAAAAAAAGCTGGCCTACTATTAGCGAGTGATAGCATGGGTAACCTGTGCTATTAGGGATCAGTAGCACTCGTAAAGCAATTGAAATAGCACGAGGCGAAGCTGAGTGCTATTTCAATCATGTTACTTGTACTATTCATCCCGAATAGCACGGTTACCCATGCTATTACTCATACAAATTGAAATGTGCTAATTTCACCTGTGGATTGGGTCTGCTATGCTTTTATAAATAAAACAAAAAGTTTAGGCATTTAAGTCTGCTCCAAAAATAGCTTGGACCCACATCTTTATTTTATCAAGAGGCTTTACCAACTTACATAATTAGTGGTGCAGGCGAAAAAAAAAAGGGGTCACCCGTACCTTAAAAAATAAACACCACGGAATATTGGTTGTGTAACCCCTGTAAATGTCTTGCCAGCTTGCCAATGAGTTTATTTTATGGACTGTATTAACAGAATGGTACAGATCTTGGTGGGAAGTAAATTCAATCAACTTCAACACTAATTGGTACATATTCAATCCTCAGCATGTACAGACCACATGGTGGTCTTAATAAGGGTGACAGGAACAAGCACTAAGAAAATATTATATAGCTAGCGAGCTTCTTCTTTTGTATCTGTTACTCATGTGTTATCCAGTTTTTTCATTCTGATTTATGTATTAACTCCTTAAATTACATTATCTGGACTCTAATATCATACTTTCATTCCATGTTGTTGTTTTTTTTTAATAATGATGGGCACTAAAGATAAAGATTATTTTTACAACTTGATGTGTTGTTGAAGTTACCACATTTATCAACCTTACCATTATTCTTCTAATGTATCATCTCAGAATGGTTTATTGCTATAGGTGGCAGCACATGAGCTTTTTAAGAATGTAAACAGCACCCAGAACCATAGACAGCTTGCTAGCACCACAGGCAGCTTTATGGATCGTTTTCGTAAAAATGACAAAATGCCACAGAGCAAAGATCTAAAAAAAGTCATGAATAAAGTGAACGAAGCAATGTTACATTATTAATGGAGCAGGAGCTGAACAGTGCAGTAATTTGCTCTAGCTATATCATTTTAGACCATGAGTGTGTTTCTTCATCCCCTAAACAGGTTACGATTTTATGCTGTGTTTTAGAAACTAGTTTTTCAAATCCATTTGTGTACATTCACTCTTAACACTACAGGAGAGAATTTTTTCATGTGTCATTTTATGTTCTAATATTAATTTGTATATAGTAATGAAATAATTATAAGTATTATTATTGAAAATTAACTTAATAACACAGCTTAATATAATAGCTATTACTATAATAATACTATCTTTATTATTATTATTGTCGTATAATCAGATGGGAGTTGCAAACATCAGTTGACTGACACTCTGGCAATCAGCATCAAATATATTTTTAAGGATGTGTTGGGTGTTGTGTTCACTGTGGCGTTGCTAGAAATGATAATAGCTATACAGTACAGTTAGTTTTTAAATGATTTTTTCCCTCCAAAATTAGAATAAATCTTTCCAAAACCAGAATATTCTCCAAGTTTCCCAACACTTAACAGTCTAGGAGAGGATGGTATTTCGGTATTTAGTTGTTTTATTCGATGTACATGAATTCAATCGGTTCGGTATCGCCAATTTTGGACAAATCAATAAACCACGCACTTAAAATCAACCACCCTTTACTGCGCAATAACCCAGGTGCACACAAAGAAGCAAGGTGGCAGAACAGCGGTGACGTATTTTTGGCTGTTGTTTAAGCGATGGAATTAGTAGAAGAGAAGAAAGTCAGATCACCAGTTTGGGTTTTCTATGGATTTAAACCTCTGGAGGATGGATCAATAGATGAGACTTCTCCAATTTGCCGCATATGCGAAGCTTCCATTGCAGTTAAGTTTGGAAACACTTCTAACTTATTTTCTCAGTTAAAATGCAAACATCCAAGACAGTACGCTGACATACAGAACACAAGATCTGCTTCTAAAGCTGGACAGAGCAGTCAACGATCTTCTAGTCAGCCATCACTTCAGCAAACTTTGGATTTTGATGAGTACTTTCGTTCTCGGGGCTGAAGCTGACGTGAATAATACACACAAGGGTGCCATTCTTTATCCCTGGAAACACACGGGACACCTCCCACTCCCTACAAAGAGGCATCGGTGAACACAGAAAACACAACTGACAAAGTGGGAATAACTAACATTGAATGGTTGCAAAGACAGATATAATATTGCTAAATGACTGCGTCATGTCGGCATTCCAAAGTACATGTTGAGGAGACGTTTTTTGTAATATGAGGTGTTAACATAGAGGTATAACTACACAGGCTGGGTACAAAACGAGAATAGTAATTGACGAGTCCAAGAAAGGAGCGTAACTGAGTAATGGTTTTGGGGAGTGAGTAAGAGGCGAGAGAATGAATTCTAGATTGAGGAATAGAAAGTCTACCTTCTCCAACCATGAAACCCAAAAATTCAAAAGAATAGTAACACCATCGGTATTTAGTAGCTTTTCCAGTCAATCTGCTAGATTGAAATCTTGTGAGGACATGTTTAACGTGCTGCAAGTGATCTGAAAAGGACTGAGAAAAAATGATAGCACCATCTATGTAACTCAATGCATATATGCTTCCAGCCCTTTCAACACACACTACACGACCAGCTGAAATGTTGCTGGAGCATTTTTGAGCCCAAAGAGCATTCTTTGGTATTGAAATTTGCCATAGGGACAAGAAAACGCTGTGTACTTCTTTGAGGACTCTTCCAAAGGAACCTGGTGAAAGCCTTTCAATAAATCTAGTTTTGATAAAAACTTTGAATCACCCACATGACTTATGATTGAGTCTACTGTTGGCATAAAAAAGGGTTGTACCTCATTAATCTTGCGAAAATCGATTACTATGTGTAATCCATCATCTTTCTTTTTGATGGGTATTGGGGGACTGGACCATTTGGACAGAGAGGGCTCTATGATGCCAAGCTCAAGCAAATTGTTAAGTTCCTGTCGAATTGTTCTTCCACTTTAATTAGAATTGGGTTAGGAAGGAGACCATATAGGCGTTTTACAGGTTACGTGAAGCTAATGTGGTCGACCCAGGTAAATCAGAAAACACGTCAGAAAAGAATGATAAGACGTCATCTAGTTGCTGTTTCTGAACTGTATCAAGCTCAATGGGAGAAGTTCTGTCAATATCGGTTGGAAGATGATCATTATCGTCTTCTGTGACAAGAAGGACAGGTAGAGCAGACAGAGGCTTTTGAATTTTTTTGAGGAGGTTGACATGGACTGTCTTTGGTTTTAGGCTTGTCTTTTGGGATAATTTTAGTTTACATCAGGAACTTTCTCAGTTATGACAAAAGGTCCATGGCACGATGCTTCCAAGCAAGCATGTAGCCCAGGGATACGTTTTATCACTTCTTGGTTCACTTCAAAACTTCTTAAAATGGTCATTTCTTTTTCAGCTCTCTTTTTGACTGTTTCATTAGCCAGACAAGACTTCAAAGCATGCAGAGACATCGTAACAGATTCGTCAAGTTCAGAGATAAACTTTAGTACGTTAACATTTTCAGTACTGCAATTCAACCATATTGATTTTAGATGTGCCAGAATATGAGGGGTGGGTTTGGCAAATGTAACTTCATATGGGGTTAGACCGTGCCTTGTGTGAGGAAGACTTCATAGAAAGTACAGTATATAACATCAATCACTGAAGGCCAATCTTTTTGTGAAGAAATGGTTTTGCGTAAAACAGCTTTAAGGGGGGGATGTACTGATGCGTGTGATGGCAAATCTAGCATACAACTCAGAAAGAACTAGAGAGAGGAAATTAGAACCTTGGTCTGTTAAAATACACTTAGGAGGGCCTAATATAGATATGACAGTAATCAAGTTTTGGGCTGCTTCATTGGCAGTATACCCTCTCACTGGCAAGGCAAATGGAAATCCCGATGAAAGGTCCATAACTGCAGGAATCGATATCCTTGCTTTGACTTGGAAGAGGTCCTACAACATCTAACGCCAGCTTTTCAAATCTCTCTACCAAAATTTCTGGTTTGCAAAGGGGGGCCTTGGGTACATGATCCTTATTGCATTTCAAACAGGTCTGACCCAGCCATTTTGGCATATCAACTACTCGTACTTTGATTAATTCACACTTCACATGGCCCAGTCTTAATGCTGATGTAAAAACACATGTACAGAGTTGACCTTCATGGGCCAAAGTTAGTACCTGTTTCCGGGCCTGGGGACAACAATGGCATGTGATATACGACCCATAGTTGAGGTCAGGCACAACAACACTCCATCTAAAACAAAAAACATTCTTTTGACCATGTCGAGGCCATACCCACAGTTGAGTTAAAGAGTCATCATCATTCTGCATATGCACAAATTCCATCTTTGTCAAACCGTCAAAATTAACAGAGAGTAAAGACACAAGGGATTTACTGTTCAGTAGATTATCAAAACAATTAGAGGAAGAAGAGATTGAAAAGTCGTCGACACATACATCATAATCGTCAACCTCGGCTTCAGCACTGGAGGCATCTCCATTACAAAAATTGGACAAATCAATGTCCATGCAATCTTCCAAGTGGGGAGTATTGTCTACAATAGTTTCCAATGAAATCGGTTTAGCACCTTCAATAGTTTGCATCACTTTATTCTGTTTTTCATACTCAGCTTCTTCACGTGCTCTAATTCTTGTTGTAGCAAACACATTAGTGGGCAAAGTCAAATAACTGGAGGAAGAGATCACCCAAGTTAGACCCAAGTAGTACAGTTCCTTTAGGGAGAGTTGGGAAAGCACCAAACATGCATTCAACTGAGGACTAAGGTGTTTCAATAATAAATCTATACACTGGGATACTAATTGGATTTTGTTCCACTCCTTGAACCTTTTTATAGAATTCAGGACGATCATTCTCCCTGATGAAATTACAGAATCCAAAAGCATTTCTTGTGAGAAACCATTCAAGGTTCCTTGGACATAGAACTCAGATTCAAAGAATTCACCATCAACAAAATTTTGGTAGTTACTAGATATAAGAACCATGAGAGACTCATCTTGCATGCTAGGAACAGCTAAGTGCACGTTTTATCAGCATCCTTTTAGAAGGTATATTAGTTCTCGGAGTCGGTGTAGGTCTCCGGGAGTCAGTAGACCTATTAATAATAGACTTGGGGCCTTCAGGACATTCATTGGCATAATGCCCTAGCTGGTCGGGAAAATGTCTAGGGTTGTGGGGGTGAGCAGATTGAGAAGGGTTGGAGGAGAAAGCAGGACGTCTAAATTGTCTAGGAGGATATTTGTCAGATAAATAATATTTACTCCTGTTGTCAGAGTATGAGGGCTTGTTAAAATAAGCAGTGAACACTTTGACTAGGTCAGTCACAGAATTAAGGGGTTACTTGTATACAAAGGTGCGTCAATCTCTGGATAGACTAGCCAGAACTGTCACCTTAGAGATAATATCAAGTTGTTTATGGCTAAATTCAGACATAAATGGAAGATATTTGTAAATAGTATACCACCTATGGGATAGAAGTAAACTGAGATGATGTCATGTGACGCTGACAACTAAATTTAGGTACTAAAGCATCTAAGCAGTCATGGATGCCATAACCAAAGGATGATAAAATAAGTTCCTTCATGTTGTCATAAGAATCACAGTGCGTGTCATAATTACTATGGTATAAGTAATAGTTATGCCATGGCCAACGAGGGGTTATGGAATATAACCTCCCGATCCAGAGGGCGAAGCCCGAGGGATAAGGGCGGTGATATTCCATAACCCCGATGTTGCCATGGCATAACTGTTTTATACCATAGTTGCTGCTACTACTACTCTCTCATATCCACCTATATGGGACCAGCCCTACCACATATAACTCTCCTGCCGCTCTCATACCACAGGAATTTACCACAGCTAGCTGCTTTACTGCTTACTGCTGAGCAGCCCAGGTAGAGTTAGATCTGGAGATAACAGCTGGCAGCTACAATGCTAAAGTAAACTTGCTAAAGAACTTGCTAAAGTAAACTTTCTGGCGTGCTTCAATTGAATTTTAATTGAATTTTAATTTTGGGCCGGAAACACGGAAGAATTCACTTGACACCGGGAAAATATCATAGCCCCAGGAAGAATTCGCTTGACACCGGGAAAATATCATAACCCCAGGAAAAATCACCGGGAAAATATCACTTTTAATCCATGGGTGTTACCTCAGCAACCATGGTATAAATCAAGATATTTTCCTTTTTAAACATTTTCCTAGCATAAACAGCCAATTGAAGATTGCCTCGGGGACAGTATTATCGAACGATAGAGTACGCTCTAGGCTATTGGGAAAGCATAAATTCGACGCTAAGGAGCTGTTCCCGACTTAAAAATAACAAAGTACTCGCACCGTTTGGCAAAAACTTTTATGGCATCACACCGCGGCTCTTAGTAAGCACTCTAGTAAGGTTGGAAGTATGGTTTCATGGCTGAAGCAGTTTGCTACTGGATCATAGAGGTAAGAGAAAGTGTTTTTGTACACATTTGTCTTACAATCAGGAAGAATTTGTTGATATTTATTTAGGGTGTGTATTATTTTGAACTGAGCATCTGTTATAAATTTGGTGAACAGAGAAGCTTTTTTATTGGCTTTTGTGTATGAAAAAGAGTACATCACAAATGAATGATAGAATATTTGAGTGTATTTAGTTTGGTACTCCAAGGTGTCTTTACTTTTGATGTGCTGGTAGGCTGCATTGTTGACAGAATAGCTTGTGATCTTACTATCAAGTGCAACTGGTCATAACATAATAGAAGTATATGTCAGAGGACTCCCTGCAGTCTCACCTGTTATATAACAATATTTATTTTTACTTTTTGCTATAAAGAATGTGGTTGAAATTCCTGTAGAATCGCTACCTTTCAGAATCATCAATTCCGTTCTCTCGGCAGAGTCCTTGACCATCTAGTAACTACTACAGTCACTACACCCATCAGCACTGAAGTCATACTTCCTGTCATCAAACTCCTCATCACTATTACCAGAGTTACTGCCATCCTGGTCACTGCCATCCTTGTCACTGCCATGCTGTGCCAGGTCAAGAATATTGTCTGCATCACTAGGATGCTGAAGTGCCAGTGTTCCACTTGCCAAGATAGCTTTCTACTTGTCATATAATGAGCAGTTATAGCTAAAGTAATATTGGTTTGTAAAAAATTATTCTGTGTACCTTTATTATTATTATGAAATATATTTTCAATTTATACTTTATAAGAAGGAAGTCTTATTGTTGTGACAAAATTTACTCAACATTTTCTTATGGAAGTCTATGTATTTTATAAGCCTAAAAGATACTTACAACAATAATAGAATAGTCTGCAATTGTGATTGGTGGCTTCCTTGACTCCACAAAGCTCTAGGGCGAAGTGGACGCGGAGACGCATTTTTGACGCATTGACGCGTCCTCCGCGGTTATCGATTTTTCCAATTTAGACGCGTGTACGCGTCAATCGGGGTTAATCGGATAAAGATTATAGGGGACAAGTTCCTGGCAATATTATCAAGTTTGTCGAGTAATCGCTCTTCACGGTCAGACTGATTGTTAAGAGTCATTTGAACAAAAGTATTCATAAAGCGCTGAAATAGGTTATCATCATGGATCATAGGAGTCACATTAGGTGTTGGTGCTGGCTCAGCAATATCACCTGGTTGAGAATGAGAATTACAGCAAGTAGGGAACAGTTGTTGAGAGGGTTGAGAAAATTGAAACTGTGGTCGGAAAGAGAATTGCTGATGGGATGAGGATGGGGGGGTTAGACGAGCTTGAGATAATTGAGGGTTAGCTTGGGAAGTTTGGGGTTGTTGGGCAGATAAACTATAGATGTCTGGATTTAACCTATCTATAACAGTGTCATTAGAAGAGTTAGACATAAGGGTAGCATCCATTAGAGAGTTGTGAGAGTAATCAGTAATGAGATCAGAGTTGGTGATAACAGTACTTGCAGTTCTAGAGCGAGTTCTAGAAGAGATTGGGGGTTGTCTGAGGTGTTATTAGAGAGAGAGGTCATGACTTAATGAACAGCTCCGGATGAAGAACGGAAAGGAGGGAAACCACCGCTGTCACCAGATGTGGTGGTATGACGACACACTCAGCTAGCGCTGCCACCAGAGTTCTGTGACCAGATTCAACAAGGTCGCAGAATTTCAATCTACTGCTTGCAAATACTGCACGTGTAACAGAACTATTAAAGGATGACAAAACGGTACAATATAAGTGAGTATGCGCATGCGTGATGATTGAATGGTAAGTTTAACATTGAAAGTTCCAAATAGAGCTCAGCAGGTTGGTTGCTATAAATGTATGTGTGTGCGTAGAGTGAGAATGTCTGATAATGTGGTAGTGTTACACCACAGGCAACAGCTGACTGATTTCACAGCTTATGCTAGGGCAAGGCAAAGGATTCTTTACAATTTGCAACTATTGAAAAGCAGGGTTCAAAAGGATGCTGAATACATTTGACCAGAGATATGAGCCACTGAGTAGGAAGTATTTTTTTAAAAAACTGCTGTTCCTCGGTTGTATGTATGCTGCTGCTAGAGAAAAAGTTGAAGCCGAAAATAGTTACCATGAAGTACTTCTCTTCAAGAACTGACCTTTGGTCCAGTGGTACCCTTCACCCCTACATTGAGTTTTACCATTTGCTATATTTCTGGACAGTGGGAATTGAAAACCTCATGCCTTCAGACACGTTCCAGCCTACTGATCACACAGGAGACAACCTTGCAGAAGCTTTGGAGACAGTCCTTGATGCATGGTATTTAAAAAAGAACAACAGGTATGCATCACCACTGACAATGGCTCCAATATTGTCAGTGCTACTAACAAGCTTCAGTGCTATAAAGATTGCCTTGCTTCGGCCATAACCTCAATTTAGCAGTAACAAAAGCGATGAAAAATGACCACCAGATTTCAAGGGCTCTGGGATTAGCTAGAAATATTGTCAGCACTTTTTCCTTCAGCTGAAAGAGGAGGAGGGAATTGTCGGCTCTTCAGTTGTCCAACAATCTTCCTCAACATAGTTTGATGAGAGTAAGTATGCATGACTTCTTAACATTCTATTCACTAATGAAAGTCACAAAGCAAACATATTACATATTTCTGTATTAAAGTAATACATGAATTAAGCATGTTAATGTACATATAAATTCAAACATACTTAATAAATTTTTGACTGTATATTTAGAACTGTCCTACTCGATGGGGGTCGATGGAAGCTACCGATTACTTGAGCAGGAGGATGCTGTATGAGTAGTTTTGAGTACAGATCGGAAGATCAGCCTTCTTGTTCCCACACGGCATGACATGCATGTGTTTGAATGCATCAATAAAGCACTGTCCCCAATTTCAGAACTGACAGATTTCCTCAGTGGAGAATGTCACGTCACAATTTCTTCCGTTGTTCCAGTTCTTCACAATTTGAAAACTAAGATATTAATAGTCAAAGAAGAAGATGTACAACTTACAAAAGACATTAAAAAAAACATTATTGATGATTTGGACTCTCAGTACACTGATTCCAACATTCAGCATTTACTTCACACCCCCGCATTTTTGGATCCTAGTTTTAAGGCTGATTTTAGTGCCAACAAAGAAGATCTAAAGGCACTAATTAGCAAGCAGGCTATGGAAATATTGGAAGAACCAAACCCACCTGAACCTGACGACCACTCCACACCAAAGTCACCTAGCAAAAAAAAAAGAAGAAATTGTTGTGTACCTTTCTGAAGAAAGCAGAGACATCAAGTGTCACTTCTCCTCCTCCCGTATCTAAAGTTACGAGTGAAATTGAGTGCTACTTAAGGGCTCGAAAACTAGATATCAAGAGTGACCAGAAAATATTAAATTATTGGTGGAAGGAAAAATGAATGTTGTACCCAACACTGGCTAAATTGTCCACCACGATCCTCAGTGTTTGTGCAACTAGTTGTGCTTCAGAATGTTTCAGTATATCTGGACATAATAGTGAACTCAAGATCTTCGTAATAAAGTGAATATGCTGGTATTTTTGGCAAAACATCTGGATTAACTATTATCTCGTTAATAAAATTCTTATCTCTTCTAAAATTAAAATTTACATGTATCCACCATAATTAAATTCACCATCATTTATTATCACTTGCTATTATTATTGTGATTGAACTTAACAAAATTAGTCGATAATTAGTCGTATCGTGATAATTTTTAGTTAGTCAATATATAATCCACTCCTACTTGGACTAATAACAACGATAACAACAACAACAGTAATAATAATATTATTAGTTGTTTAATATTAATAACAATAATAATAGTAGTTAGTAATAATAACAGTAATATATACTAATAATAGTAGAGCCTAACACCAGGCTTGTAGAATCACCAACCCTGAGGCTAGTCTGGCATAGCCAGACCCTTTACCTACTGCTTCATGGGGAAAGGGTCTAGTCCAATGCAATAGGGCCACTTGTATAGTTCAAAGTCCAGTGATACTTCAAGTGCTGATCAGTTTTCTAAAAAATATTAAGGTAATTTAATTCATCTTCATCAAATTGTTCATTTCAGAAGACAGCCATTGGTGAGGGTGGTTGTGACATGATTGCACAGCTAGGTGATATTTTAGTTGTTTATGGAATGTCCTAACATCACATCTTCTCAGTGCAGTAGGAGTGTAGCCTCAGAAGTTGGTAGTTAACAATTCTGGCCATCTTTCAGTCACTCTTAATTTTTATGTATAATTGACACTCTATGCAAATATAATAGTCATATAGAAAACCACTATGTGCACACACCAGAACACTGTTATACACCCAACATGTTTCTTGATACACTGGAGCACTTGGTGTAGTACAACATCTGGGAAAGCCTCGAGGAAGTCAATCGGTCATCTTTATTTCTTTTTAGTGCCATACGCACGTGGCTTAGCAAGTGTCATTTCCTTTTGTCACCTTTGATTGCTAATTTTTGTTAATTGCCGTTTATCACCTTTTGTAGTTTCCGTCTGTTCTTTTGTTTGTTTCTTGTGTCGTGCTGTGTGCTTGTAGGCATTCCCCCGGTCTGCTCTTCCCCTCTGATGAGTAAGAGGTCTCAGCCACCAAGAGCTTGTAAGTCAGGCAAGTCAAGTAGTTCAGATACTGGGATTAGTTCTGAGTTAGTTGGTGCTTTGAATAATAGTATTGATCAGTCTCTTGATATTAGGCCAGATTATTTCTGTTGTGCATCTAGTGAGTATTGTAGTGAGCGTACGGAAACTTCGTATTCTAGTTCTGTTGGGTCTATAGCTACCCTAACGGGAGACATGGATGAGGATAATGGGTTGGATTCCCCTGTGTATGAGGAGAGAGTAGAAGAGAGAAGACGTGATAGAGTTGAGCCTGGTGATTTTCACTTGATGTTTAATTCGTTTTTGGACAAGATGTCCCAGTGCATGGACAAAATGTCCACAGCAGCCCCTACTGGCCGTGCAGAGGCCGTGAGCTCTGATGTTAGCCGTCAAATTGAAAAGTTAGCTGCTTACACGTCTGGCACTGATATTGCTACTTACATTAAAAAGCTGGAAGACGACCTCTGTGAGCTAGGTGTTTCCGAGTCGAGATACAAATCTATTCTTGCTAGAAAACTACAATCTGGACGTGCTCTTTCTGTTCTTTCGTCCATTAACCGTGCTGAGTGCTCCTACGAAGAGCTCAAAAAGAAGCTTATAGATGGTTTAGGCTCTAATCTTACTTCCCTGGGCATAAAATTAATCTCTGATTTTCAATATACAACACGGTCTATGACCTCTAGAGATGCCTACATACACCTTAAGGGTTTGGTAGACTCCGTTGGTTTGCTCACTAACACCAAGGAAGACGTCCTTTTGTTCATGGCTACTGCCATATACAGAGCCTCACGTCCCCTCCACCAACGCGGAGTTATGGATAGTAGATCCATTGAGTCTTTTAATGATTTGAGTGCAGTTTCCCTTACCTTCTTTGCCAGTGATGGTGAGAAGGCAGGGGCTAGTGGTGGGTATTCTGTGTCTGGCAGAGTTGAGTGTTATAAATGCCACAAATTTGGCCATAGAGCCTTTGAGTGTAGATCTAATGTGAGTCATGGTAGTGGTAATAGTCGGTCTTCTTATAGTCAGGGTGGTGGTGTGTCTAGTTTTAATTTTCAAAGGCCCACTGCCATAGTTTGCTACACTTGTCGTGAGCCGGGTCACAAGTCCCCAGACTGCCCAAACAGAGAGAAAGCCCAATCTAAGAATGATGGTAATTCTGATGGTGCTAAAAGGTTGACCCTTAGAAAAGGGAGAGGTCCCTACAATGCTACTATTGCTGCTGTTAAAATGTCCACTTGTTGTGTAGTTGGTGGTTTGAATGGTGAATCTTGTTCCATGGTGCCCGATATACTGGGGCAGAAATAACTATTGTACCCGATACCCTAGTTTATGAGGGTCAATTGACAGATGAAGTTGTTGAAATTAAATGTTGGAAGGGTTCCCTCACTGTTTTGCCTGTAGCTGAAGTTTATTTTAATGTTGCTGGTGTTCAATTCTATGCTCAGGTAGCTGTTGCCCCGAGTGAGGATTTGGTTGGTAGAGTTATCTTTTCTGTGTCCCCAAATGTCTGAAATGCTAATTCGGTATGCTGCTCCAAAATCTAGTGAGGCTGGAGTAGAGCATGGCTGTGAGACTCAGTCCATACCGACATCGCCTGGTGGTGGTGCTGGCTCTGCTGGCAGCCCTGAGGTGGCCCCAGAAACCACCAAGAGTTCTGCCGGTAACCCAGAGGCAGTGACAGCTCACGTTAGAGTAGTCACACGGGCAGCTAAGAGGAGAGCCAGAAAGTCTAAGTTTAATAAGACAGCGCATGATGAGAAAGAAGTAAATTTAGAGTCAGTCAGTGATGAGTTCAAAAGATTGTCTAATATTGGAGTTAGTCATAGTCAAGAGAATGTGTGCACTGATAATGAGAGTGTTGAGGTAGATGGTAGTGATTCTTCGGAAGACGAGCTTGGTGGTAGTACTGGTGTGGAGAAGAAGGCAGATGCGGGTATGGAAGATGTTGAAGAGTCTGCTGGGAATGTGATAGGTGATGACAATTGCGAAAAATTGGATGGCAAGCAAGCTGTTGATCTTGGGTGTCCCAAACCATGTGATGGTATAGCCGCTAAGGCTTTGATCGACGATGTGAAACAGGATGTGACCCTGTCAAATTTCAGAGACCTTGCTGACAGGAATTTAAATGGATACACTTGGGAAAATGGCCTGTTAATGCATGTGTCTTTGGATCCAGAGGGTAGAGAAATACATAGGATTGTTCTCCCCAAGTGCAGAAGACAGAATGTCCTCAAACTTGCCCACGACGGTACTGCCCATGTAGGTTGCAGGGGCATGAGGAAGTTGATTGGTCAGAAATTTACTTGGCCTGGTGTATATGTGGATATTGTTGCATATGTAAAGTCTTGTTCCACATGCCTTAGAATGAACGCCACAGGTAACAAAAAGGTCAAAATGGTTGAGAGAGGCATCGTTTCCGTCCCTTTTGAAACGGTTGCTGTTGATCTTGTTGGACCTCTCCCCAAAGGTAGACGTGGAGCTAGATATCTCTTCACATATGTCTGCCTGGCCAGTAGGTGGCCAGAGGCAGTCCCCATGCGGACAGCCTCAGCCAGAGAAGCAGCTCAGTGCTTCTTGGAGATAGTGTCCAGGACTGGTATCCCCATGAAAGTCCTCTCAGACCGTGGTACGGTGTTTTTATCAAAATTGATGGCAGGGTTATGTGAGATGTTAGGCATGGATACCCTAGCTACTTCACCATACAGGCCCCAATCTAACGGGGTGGTTGAAAGGTTGCATGGCACCTTAAAGCCCATGCTAGCTAAAGCAGTTGACTCTGGTGTCGACTGGGTTGACTTTTTGCCCTTGGCCCTGTTTGCCCTGAGGCAGGTCCCTAGTAGAGTTACTGGCTACTCTCCCCATAAACTTGTGTATGGGAAGGAAGTCATTGGTCCCCTTGATATTTTGTACTCTGGCTGGACCAACTGCAAATTCGAGAGTATTGACACTGAGGATTGGTTGTTATCCTTGCATGATAAGTTGACTGTCATTCATGACTTGGCCATGTCTAATGAGAGTAAGAGTGCAGAAGAAAGAGTGCTTAGTTTTAACAAAGGAAAGAGTGACAGGGAGCTTGAAATTGGTGATAGGGTGTTGCTGAGAATCCCTGGATTGCATGGTTCCTTACAAGCATCGTGGGAAGGTCCCTATACAGTTTCTAATAAAGTGTCCCGGGTCACATATAAAGTTACAAAAGGAGTGGGTAATGCTGAGAAGTTGGCCCACATTAATAACATGAAAGTTTTCCACGATAGACCTTTGACAGTTAATGCCATTACTTTAGTGGCTGAGGAGAATGGTATAGATTGTAGTGTTCTTGACAAGAAAGCCGTTCTTAGTGAAGACAAATGCGATGGTTACTGTGAGAAAGAGTTGCAATTGGTGCTGTCTAGACTTGAGAAATTCTTTAGCCTGAAGCCTGGCTTGTGTAAAAACGGCCAGTGTAAGATTGATTTGGTTGATGGTGCTTCCCCTGTTAACCTTCCCCCCAGGCAAGTCCCTGGTGGTATCAAAGAGTCTGTCAAAAATGAGATCCGAAGTTTGCTAAATGGTGGCATTATTGTTCAATCTCAATCCCAATGGGCCAGTCCTTTAGTCCCAGTGAGGAAGAAAGATGGTTCCTTACGACTGTGCGTTGATTTTAAAGCCCTCAATGCTTTGACCCCACTTAAAAGGTTTTGGTTACCTTCACTTGTTGAGATTTTGGAGCAGGTTGGTCCAAACCCTTGTCTGTCTACCCTGGACCTAACCTCTGGCTTTCATCAGCTGGAAATGGATGAAGCCAGTAGTGATCTAACCACTTTTGTGTGTCCCTTTGGCCGTTATAAATATGTCAGGATGCCTTTCGGCCTAAAAAATGCGCCTGCTGTATTCCAGGAGGTTGTGAGTCAGGTTCTTGTTCCAGTGAGTGATATTAGTAATAACTACATAGACGATGTAATCATTTACAGTCCCAACTGGAAGCAGCATTTGTTGGATTTGGAGAAGGTTATAATTTGTTTGGGTCATGCAGGCTTTACTCTTAAGGCTAAGAAATGTTCCTTTGGTAGGAAATACTTGACCTATTTGGGTCACAAAATTGGGAATGGTACTATTTCCGTTCCTCAAGCAAGAGTTAAGGCTATGGCTGATTATGAAAGACCTGTTACAAAGAAACAGCTTAGATCTTTTCTTGGGAGTATGTCCTATTATAGGAAGTTTGTTAAGGACTTTGCTAAGCAGTCTAGTGTTTTGACTCGGGCTGTGTCTCTCAAAGCTCACCAGAGGGTGGAGTGGACCTCGGAGATGTTGAAGGCATTCAGTGAGTTGCGTATTTCATTGTGTCAGTATGTTGTTTTGTGTATCCCTCAACCCTCAGATTCTTTTGTGTTGCATACAGACGCCTCTGGCGCTGGAGTTGGTGGTTGTCTACACGTCCTCAGAGATGGAGAAGAACTTCCAGTGGCTTTCTACAGCCGTCAATTGAAGTCAGCAGAGAAACAGTACTCCGTAACTGAATTGGAGTCTCTGGCCATCGTGTCATCCATCAAGCATTTTGACTACTATGTCTATGGGAGACCTCTGACTGTGATTACAGATCATAGAGCTTGTCTGGCGTTGATCAATGGTTCTACACTCAACAAACGTTTGCTGAGATTTGCTATGGCTCTACAAGGACAGGAGATAAAGATGGTGCATCGTCCTGGAGTTCAACATGGCAACGCAGATGGACTGAGCAGACAAGCCTGGGAGAATGATGTGGCCGACCAAGATGGTTTGTCAGCCTCACCCCCTGGTCTCGGCTTGGCGGGGGGAGATGTGGGTACGGCCACAGAGAGTAGAGTCGAGAGGAGGAAGAGATAAGAAGAGGAAGAAGAAAGAGCAAGAACAGAACATTATATGTATCATTTATCTTTAATTATTATTAGCAGAGTGGAATGTGTGTCATTAAGTGTATGTAATTTTAGTCTGTTCATTTGTGCCCCGGATGTCCGGTTGACCCTCCCATCTTTATGTGTGCGCATGCGTGGGTTTGGCTTTAATACCCTGACCACGCATGCGTCAGTCAGTTCCCCAAAAACCCCGAGAATAGTTAGGCGTAAAACTCTGACAACTGGGAGGGAGAACTCTGGTGGCAGCGACCTGCGCTGACTATTGCCCCAGAGCTGACAAGAGTCTGCGCAACCCCAAGGCCGAGTCGTTCCCTCTGTTGAGCACTCGTCCCACAGGGATTATCGAAGTGTGAACACTTGATTGTGCACTTTAATATTGCACTCCACAATTTCTTTTTTACTCATTAGATATATTCAGGCTCTTTCGACCAAAATTCTGTATTTAAAATCACTTTAATATAGTTTACAGTCTAAAGTTAACATCTATGAATATCGTTACAAGAATGCAGGCAAAAAAATTCCAGCATGGCGTGGTAGATTGTCTACCCTGACAGATGAGAGCTAATGTGCCATCTCAAGGGAAGCAAGCAATTCCTTCAAGTGTAACTGCAAACAGTGAATTTACATGATAACTTCATAATAAAGCATAAATAATTAATAGCTGACAGACGGACAAGTTTGACAATGAACATAGAACAGACAGACTGATTGATGAACTACTGTAACACTGTTAGTTACTGGATAGAACACGCCCCTTTCTTCTGGCGCTTATGTCCAGATGGCTTGTGGGTGGAGCTTTCCATTAGTTCAGTGAGCAAGGTGCAAATTTCTTTGGTAAGGTGTGGGCAACATTGCTGTATGTTGTGGCCAGGAAGTAGACGAACACACTGGAAGAAAGAGTGGGCACAGATCTAAGGAGAAAGAGAGAGATTATAAATCCCCCTCCCAAACATCCTCAAGTGCTACTAGAATTATATCAGCTAACTATACCTTACCCAACCAACTACATTTTACCCAACCAACCACACATTACCCAACCAACCACACCTTACCCAACCAAACCACACCTTACCCAACCAAACCACACCTTACCCAACCAACCACACCTTAATCAACCAACCACACCTTATCCAACCAGCCACACCTTACCCATCCAAGCACACCTTACCCATCCAAGCACACCTTACCCAACCAATCACACTTTACCCAACCAACCACATCTTACCTTCTGTATTGTGGAGGTGAAATGGCCACTTTGGTCAGTGTGGAAGATGAATTGAAGGATATCCAGTAAGGCGGAGTCAGCCACTCTATTCCAGTCTTCCTCTCCAGGTACCACTTAATTCATATCCACATGCTAACTCAAATATCACATGCCCTAAACAACAAATTGTGTCATTATCATAGCACTGGAGGAAAAATGGCAACAAAACTTAGTATTGTATATGAGCAGATGAAACCTGTTGTTCCATTGCTCAGGTTTTGGTAAATCAACGTTTTGAGGAATTGACTACATGCTGTAGCATAAGAAATGAGTACTTCTTTTTGGCATGCGAGACGGTTTTTTTCCCTTCCTATCAGTGGCGGAGTAACCCCTGGAGCCCCCATAATTTGGGGCACAATCTAACATGTGATTTCTCACCTAAACACTTTTAACCTATTACACGCGAATGACGCAAATATGCGTCGCCCGCGGGAATGTCGTTAACCGCGGTGGACGCAAATATGCGTCAAAAATGCGTCTTCGCGTCCATTTCGCCCTACAGCTTTGTGGAGTCAAGGACGCCACCAATCACGATTGCAGACGATTCTATATTGTTGTAAGTATATTTTAGGCTTATAAAATACATAGACTACCATAAGAAAATGTTGAGTAAATTTTGTCACAACAATAAGACTTCTTTCTGATCAAGTATAATTGTAAATATATTTCATAAAATGTGACCGGATTTGGGAAAATCCGCCTAAACGCGGCAAACAATTTTTTTCAGTATCACCGGGTAAAGCCTTATGGGTCGATTTTTTTCGAAAAATTTTTTATGGCAGAAATGGATAGACACCAGTTAGCTCTAGCTTATGACGCAGTTGTAAGCTCTGGCGTGCTCTAGAACTCACACTAGGAGGCTAGAAACACTAGCCGGTTGGACTCGTGTACGGAGAAATTATTGGCGGGCTTTTCACTAACAGCCGGGAAAAAACTGTAGCTAACTAATTCACTTACTATTCTACATAATTCACGCACTCACGCAATTCTCGCCATCATAGTTTTTTAAGGAGCACTTCATTAAGCCTTTCAGACTTCTTTCAATCCGCCTGTAACCGGTTTATTCCATAGTGTCCCGGAGACACGCAGTAATAGTATACGGACAGAAGCCACGCCCCCTGACCTTAGCAACACCTTTACCCCGCGTTTTTTCGAAATCAGCAATAATAAGTTTAGCAAAAATACTGAAGTGTTGTAGTGCGTAGGGCGAAGACGGCTTGTGCTACAGCTTCCAAATTCGGAGGATGGCATCCCAAGGCCCCGTGAAGCCTACTGGTAGAATATATTAGAAAACTTGAGATGCCGCGTTTAGCCGGGTTTTCACAAATCCGGTCACAAATAATAAAGGTAACAGAATAATTTTTTAGAAACCAATATTACTTTAGCTATAACTGCTCATGATAAAACAAGTAGAAAGCTATCTTGGCAAGTGGAACACTGGCACTTCAGCATCCTAGTGATGAAGACGTTATTCTTGTACTGGCACAGCATGGCAGTGACAAGGATGGCAGTGACCAGGATGGCAGTAACTCTGATGGTAGTGACGAGGAGTTTGATGACAGCAAGAATGACTTCAGTACTGATGGGTGTAGTGACTGCAGTAGTTGCTAGATGGTCAAGGACTCTGACGAGAGAATGGAATTGATGATTCGGAAAGGTAGCGATTTCTACAGGAATTTTAACCACATTCTTTATAACAATAAGTAAAAATAAATATTGTTATACAACAGGTGAGACTGCAGGGAGCCCTCTGACATATACTTCTATTATGCTATGACCAGTTGCACTTGATAGTAAGATCACTAACTAGCTATTCTGTCAACAATGCAGCCTACCAGCACATCAAAAGTAAAGACACCTTGGAGTACCAAACTGAATACACTCAAATATTCTATCATTTATTTGTGATGTACCTGTTTTCATGCACAAAAGCCATAAAAAGCTTCTCTGTTCACAAAATTTATAACAGATTGCTCAGTTCAAAATAAAACACACCCTAAATAAATATTAACAAATTCTTCCTGAATGTAAGACAGATGCGTGCAAAAACACTTTCTCTTACCTCTATGATCAAGTAGCAAACTGCTTCAGCCATGAAACCATACTTCCAACCTTACTAGTGTGCTTACTAAGAGCTTCAGTGTGATGCCATAAAGGTTTTTGCCAAACGGTGCGAGTACTTTGTTATTTTTCAGTCGGGAACAGCTCCTTAGCGTAGAATTTATGCTTTCCCAATAGCCTAGAGCGTGCTCTATCGTTCGATAATACTGTCCCCGAGGCAATCTTCAAACGTTCGTCTTCTTTCTCTCGCTTAGTGTCACCCTCCCACCAAGCAATCAATCCTTTGTGTCTCGCGTGCGCCCGTGACCGCATTACGTAAGGCGCAATTAAATATTTTATTCGCGCGTAATCGGTTAAACCACTAAACAATACGTGCCCTAGGAGCCCACCCCCTTCATACTGAAACGTCTTCCCTCTGCTGCCTATTATACTGACCTTTGTAATCTAGGACAATGTTATAACAAGTATATATGTAAAATGTTGTTGATGGAATAAAAGGATTTCAACAGCGACTAACCCTCACACATGTGCACTAAGCACCATTGTCTCTCCCTGCTGTCTACTCTGCTTTGTACATCGACTTGCTCACCAAACATGATTGTGTCGATGACATCATCGCTGCACAGGTTGTGGAAGCTGCTCCTGTATCCTAGCAACGTGTTCTCATAGCCGGCCAGTTTGCATGTGTCTCCGTCCATGAAGATGTTGGCCATTTTGACTTGTCCAGAGTAAGGGAAGCCCAACTCATAGAGGTACAGTAGACCCTACACCACAGGCCAGAGAATTGGTCAGCAGAAGAGTAGAGAATTGTTAGTATCACAATGTGTCTGGTGACTGCAGCTGTTTTATAAAGATTCACCAAGAGAAGTTTTGACTGTCACACTGCATCTCTTTGGGACTAACTGGCCTTTGTTGGTGTTGCTATTGTTGTTTTATTTTCTCTCTCTGGTTGGATGTGAGGGAGTAAACCTAATTTTTCAATATTAACTAGTATTTTATTTTTATTAGATGGCTCTGTTCAATGCTTGAGAGGGGGGAGGGGGGGGGGGGGGAACAAACAGCAAAAGGCAGTTAAAAAAAAAAAAATGGAAAAGAAGTTAACTTTACAAAGTACTCTACGCAATGGAGCACCAAAGCCCCAGCACTACTATACATTAGACACTAGCTAGTTATAGACAATCAGGTATCAGTATAGCTGTGCAATGAAATGGTAAATGTGTCTTCGTAAGAAAAGCTAAACTGCTAGGAACTTTCACAGCTATAGTTTCAGAGTGAAACTCCAATTCAAGCACTGGTTAACTTCTCAGCATAGAGAAAAACTACCACATATTAACATGCAAAGAAATTATTAGTTGTTCACTTAATTATGACGTTAAAACTGTGATGAGACCTTTCAAATAGATTTCTCTCATTGTCATCATCGCTCTGATAAGTTCCATAGGAAGTTGTTCGTATAACAGTAATGACACAATGTAATGTCACATGTTATGGAAATGCAGCTGTGCAAACTGTATTGTGAGGTTTCTGTGTCTGACATACCTCGAGTAGCTATGGAAAAAAAGAAACTCTGGATGACTCACTTGTAATATCTGCCTCCCATAATTGGCAACTTTATCTGAAGAAAGGCCACACCCACTTCTTTCACCTCTGCGAATTGAATTTCGTGACTGTAAAACACAATTCACACACAAATGAACATTCATTTATTGACATCAACAGTCCTGTTGGAGTGGGTAATGATCATCAATACCAATGTTGATCTTACCCAACCGAGGATGTCTCTGAGAGAGATGTTTCTGTGGCTGACCCCAATGGGAGGAGTGTTGCCATGGGAAGAGGAGGAAATAGTCGATGTAGAGTGGTGGCTTTCATCATTCTGTGGAGTACAACCACCTCTACCATGGAGTCCATTCTAATACAATACAATACATAGGATATAACTACAACTGACAGACTACATGGAGAGCGGATGTGAACTATGCATGAACTATGCATAGAGTAGTACTATAGTAACTGAGACAATGAAGGAGCCTGCATGCCCAATCTTGACAACTCACAGCTCTGCAATGTTACTCTCTATCCAGCTAGTTAATGTGAATATATCATTCAAGTTAGAAGTTCTTAAAACTACCCCCAGTCATTCCGCACAGGTAGATAGTGCCCTTGTGTGTAACCAGATGTACATCAGCAGTGGGGATTTTGGGGGGGCATGTCCATGAAATGATGACAATTTTGTGGCAAATGTCACATTGAAAGTCACATGATTTTAAGGGGGGGGGG
>WLWD01002971.1_pt1 | contig 42608 bp, 25 predicted proteins | sample 6712731 | NCBI WGS metagenome assembly WLWD01 (sample SAMN12718690, study PRJNA576275) | sponge metagenome | isolation source: marine sponge | host: Mycale hentscheli | place: New Zealand: South Island, Marlborough, Capsize Point | collected 2014-11-01 | reverse complement strand
GTAGGATTCAACCACACACATCTATTATAACAACTCTCTCTCAGAGATAAGACAGTAGGATTCAACCACATACATCTATTATAACAACTCTCTCCCAGAGATAAGACAGTAGGATTCAACCACATACATCTATTATAACAACTCTCTCCCAGAGATAAGACAGTAGGATTCAACCACATACATCTATTATAACAACTCTCTCTCAGAGATAAGACAGTAGGATTCAACCACATACATCTATCATAACAACTCTCTCCCAGAGATAAGACAGTAGGATTCAACCACACACATCTATTATAACAACTCTCTCCCAGAGATAAGACAGTAGGATTCAACCACATACATCTATCATAACAACTCTCTCCCAGAGATAAGACAGTAGGATTCAACCACATACATCTATTATAACAACTCTCTCCCAGAGATAAGACAGTAGGATTCAACCACATACATCTATTATAACAACTCTCTCCCAGAGACAAGATGGTAGAATTCAACCACATACCTGTACTATAACAACTCTCTCTCAGAGATAAGACAGTAGGATTCAACCACACACATCTATTATAACAACTCTCTCCCAGAGATAAGACAGTAGGATTCAACCACATGTTAACAGCTGTATTGAATACTGGTATATGTACCAGGGTTTTTTATTTTTTTATTTTTTTATTATTTAGTCTTACCAGTGTCCCCAGAATACCTGTATTTATTGAGGTAGCTATATATAGCCCAGCTTTAATGAACACCATAGAAAATGTATTATAACACAACACTAATGAACTGGTGTGGTCAAGCAATTCTTCATGTCTGACATGCTACTATTAGATTTCAGGTGTTCCCTTAAGTGTTTGGATAATTGACATCCCACTGTACATTTATTATAATAACTCACTAAGAAATCGAGTGGTAGAATTCTTGCAAGTGATAGAAATACAGACTTCAATGAAGATATCCACTAGTTTATCACGCGGTAACCCAGGCACAGATATCAGATCTCTAGAGACATAGGATCCATTGCCAAGAGCTACAGCAAATAGAGAATCTGAAGACTTGAGAGTATAAGTCTCTATAGGAAACTCTGAACTGCAAGTTGTAGCCAACTACAATATAAATATAAACAGCAAATGTTTATTATAATATTATACTACATAACTCCAGATTGCATGCCTTAGGCAACTACTACAATGTCCTCAAACACAAGACAACACTGGTCTGTTCTCAAACACGAGACAACACTGGTCTGTTCTCAAACACGAGACAACACTGGTCTGTTCTCAAACACGAGACAACACTGGTCTGTTCTCAAACACGAGACAACACTGGTCTGTTCTCAAACACGAGACAACACTGGTCTGTTCTCAAACACGAGACAACACTGGTCTGTTCTCAAACACGCAAGAACACTGGTCTGTTCTCAAACACGAGACAACACTGGTCTGTTCTCAAACACGAGACAACACTGGTCTGTTCTCAAACACGAGACAACACTGGTCTGTTCTCAAACACGAGACAACACTGGTCCGTTCTCAAACACGAGAGAACACTGGTCTGTTCTCAAACATGTGAGAACACTGGTCTGTTCTCAAACACGAGACAACACTGGTCTGTTCTCAAACACGAGACAACACTGGTCTATTCTCAAACACGCAAGAACACTGGTCTGTTCTCAAACACGCAAGAACACTGGTCTGTTCTCAAACACGAGACAACACTGGTCTGTTCTCAAACACGCAAGAACACTGGTCTGTTCTCAAATACGAGACAACACTGGTCTGTTCTCAAACACGCAAGAACACTGGTCTGTTCTCAAATACGAGACAACACTGGTCTGTTCTCAAACACGCAAGAACACTGGTCTGTTCGCAAATACGAGACAACACTGGTCTGTTCTCAAACACGCAAGAACACTGGTCTGTTTTCAAATACGAGACAACACTGGTCTGTTCTCAAACACGAGAGAACACTGGTCTGTTCTCAAACACGAGACAACACTGGTCTGTTCTCAAACACGAGACAACACTGGTCTGTTCTCAAACACGAGAGAACACTGGTCTGTTCTCAAACACGCAAGAACACTGGTCTGTTCTCAAACACGAGAGAACACTGGTCTGTTCTCAAACACGCAAGAACACTGGTCTGTTCTCAAACACGAGACAACACTGGTCTGTTCTCAAACACGAGACAACACTGGTCTGTTCTCAAAAACAATTGGCACACTCCTTTATTGTAATTGAGGATCGATGAAAATTAGAAAGATATAGGTAGCCACAGAATATAAGCAAAAAGCAACTATACTTATTGGAGGGTAGCTACACCATTATTAACCCTCAGTGCGCATGCGTGAGAGGGTTACAGTAGTCACTTTGTCGGTGTGTCACTGTGTGTGCGTGTGTGTCATTCAACAACGAATCTTGAAGACGACGGCCTTCCGGGCTCTGAAATGATGTAGAGATAGAGAAATTTGCAAAGTAAGTCCCTTTAATGTGCTAGAATTTTTTGTTTCGACTTAGTTTTCAAGAAAAAGCTAGTCGATTTTAGCCGTACGTACGACCGTTGTGCTATTGCGCTACCGGTAATATCCATTTACCCCACGTTATAATCACGTGAGCTGAAAATTGCAGCTAGAGAGTGGCCGGCCGGCTTGTACTGCTGTTGCAATTGTCGCGCTTCACGCGTGTAAGGAGGCTAGAGTCGAGTTATATACCGCGGAGCTGATCTGTTTTAACCTAGAGGCGTTCCCTTTGCTCTGTTGTTTGCTTCTTTCTTTGTATCGTCGTAAGTAGCAGCTGCCTGTGTAAATGCTAAAGGTTTGAAATGGTTTTTAACAGACGTTCGCTTCTACTGCTGATCTCTGCAACGGAGAGGAGTTTTAATTGATTGAGGTTATCTGGTGGACATACGCTGAGGGTTCGCACCTCTTGGTGCTTCATTCATAGGGCAGACTAGTTATGGGATTCAGTATTCTGTACAGAGTAACCAATTTAGAATGATCATTTTATGCCTCAAAGCACACATATACCCCATACCACACACACTCCACCAATACAAACACACACACTCCATCTATAACACATACACACACCCTTCACCCATAAAGTCACACACACTTACTGCAAAACTGAGAGATAGCGTGATAGGATTTGTGAGAGAAACTGATCGAATGGCAAATGTCTGATTGAGTTGAGTCAAGTCTGGAGCTGTGACATACAAACACCACATCAACAACAAACACATCATATAACAATATGTACAAACAAACTAACCTTTAGCTACAAACATTTGCTGGTACAAATAGTAATAAACATGATTATAGAGGATACTTGTTGCTATGTGCTGTGTTAATAGAGGACACTTGTTGCCATGTGCTGTGTTAATAGAGGACACTTGTTGCTATGTGCTGTGTTAATAGAGGACACTTGTTGCTATGTGCTGTGCTAATAGAGGACACTTGTTGCTATGTGCTGTGTTAATAGAGGACACTTGTTGCTATGTGCTGTGCTAATATAGGACACTTGTTGCTATGTGCTGTGCTAATAGAGGACACTTGTTGCTATGTGCTGTGCTAATAGAGGACACTAGAGGACACTTGTTGCTATGCACTGTGTTAATAGAGGATACTTGTTGCTATGTGCTGTGTTAATAGAGGACACTTGTTGCTATGTGCTGTGTTAATAGAGGACACTTGTTGCTATGTGCTGTGTTAATAGAGGACACTTGTTGCTATGTGCTGTGTTAATAGAGGACACTTGTTGCTATGTGCTGTGTTAATAGGATACTTGTTGCTATGTACTGTGTTAATAGAGGACACTTGTTGCTATGTGCTGTGTTAATAGAGGACACTTGTTGCTATGTGCTGTGTTAATAGAGGACAGGACACTTGTTGCTATGTGCTGTGTTAATAGAGGACACTTGTTGCTATGTGCTGTGTTAATAGGATACTTGTTGCTATGTACTGTGTTAATAGAGGACACTTGTTGCTATGTGCTGTGTTAATAGAGGACACTTGTTGCTATGTGCTGTGTTAATAGAGGACACTTGTTGCTATGTGCTGTGTTAATAGAGGACTTGTTGCTATGTGCTGTGTTAATAGAGGACACTTGTTGCTATGTGCTGTGTTAATAGAGGACACTTGTTGCTATGTGCTGTGTTAATAGAGGACACTTGTTGCTATGTGCTGTGTTAATAGAGGACACTTGTTGCTATGTGCTGTGTTAATAGAGGACTTGTTGCTATGTGCTGTGTTAATAGAGGACACTTGTTGCTATGTGCTGTGTTAATAGAGGACTTGTTGCTATGTGCTGTGTTAATAGAGGACTTGTTGCTATGTTCTGAGTTATGATCACTACTTACCTATCACATGGAAACCACGCCCCCATAATTAATCCTATCCTGTACACCTTAACCCTCATAGCCCCTCCAGTCACCATCCCTCTGCCACACCCACACCTAGCCCTGTGATGACTCACTAATAGGAATAGTTCGGTTGATGCTGGTGGCCGGTCCAAGACCAGCTGGGTTACTGGCGGTCACTGAGAACTGGTGAGGTCGACATTCTCTGGACGCTGTCTCGTCCACAAATGAAATAGAAGTGGCGTTTGTTTGATTAATAACATTAATCGACAGGCCAGTTATACTGAGTTCATAGGTCACAGCCACGCCCTCCACACCACCAGTAGGGGGTTGCCAACTTAACATCAATTCATTCAAATTATCAGATGAAGGGTCCAGAGACAAACCCTCAACTCCACCAGGACTACCTGTATACCAACATGTAAAACACATGTAACACACTACCACAACACCTGGAAATCCTGTATCATAGTACTACATGTGTGTAACAGAGATAGTATATATAACACACTGGACATTGTATACCAAAGTGAACCACACACACACACACACTTGGGGAATGTAATACTTGTGGGGTGGTGTCCAGAAATGTGCCATAGTCCAATGGGATGTGGAATGGGATAGACAGTGGGACATACATGCATCTGTACAGAGGGACAGGTGGACGTCCCATGAAATGTCCCATAGTCCCACAGGATCGCGAGATGGGATTGACATTAACAGCATTTCTGGACACCCATGTACTTGTGAGGTGATTATAGCCATGAGACTTAAGCACTAAACATCCCTTCAGCATCATCCTGGTTAAGCTGGGATACTCACAGCATCATCCTGGTTAAGCTGGGATACTCACAGCATCATCCTGGTTAAGCTGGGATACTCACAGCATCATCCTGGTTAAGCTGGGATACTCACAGCATCATCCTGGTTAAGCTGGGATACTCACAACATCGTCAGCAATTCCCAGATGCTGCCCACTCATAGAATTCTCTCAGTTACCGAATCTCTTTCACTAAATGTGAGCGGGTCTGGGAAAAGGGACCTTACGGCGCAAAAATTGAAATTGAGATATAGGCTCCAGAAGTAAGTCATCGGAAATATTCTTTCTTTCTCCTATTTTTGTTTTTTTGCAGAATTAGTCTTAGTGACCCTTACTCTACGTCTATGCCAAATTTCGCATGTCAAAACGACTTAAAAGACCCCAAGCGTGCCGTGAAAAGACAAGCTACTTTTTATTCTCTCTCATTCTCGAAGTACAATAAACGGGGAATGGGCGGAGTTTCAAACTAGCAGCTAAAAAAAAAAAACGGCATAGCTTTGAGACTACTGCATGCACTCTACAGCTTACCTTTGGCTTAAAGTTTACCGCTACAGCGAATAGAGCAGCCAAGGATTCCAACAAGACAGGTCGTGAGACGCTCTGAAAGCTAAAAAGAACTCTACGCAAACTTCGTTAGTCGCCGAAAAAGCGGCTGTACGATTTAATTGCGTATGCGGAGTACGCCGTTAAGTATACGGAAACGTTAATTATACCGGAAGTGGAAATTCAATTTATGTTTTCTCGATTTCTAGTTCAATTGCTTTGCTGAATAGGGCCCAGTTCAACTGCCAGTTTCTCTGCGTGTCGAAAGTTTTACCCTCCAGTATTTTAGCACTAAGTTGAGATAAATTGTATCTTTTTATTAGCATAAAAAACTCAATTTTTTTGATTTGCGCCATAAGGTCCCTTTTCCTAGACCCACTCACAAATAGTAGTGTTATAAAAATTAACTAGTAGGAGGTGCAGTCTGTAATAATCATGTCATTTCACTCCTAAAATACATGTGATGATGCTACATGTACAATACATGCGATGACTGGCGCGTGCTACATGTACTATACATGTGATGACTGGCGCGTGCTACATGAACAATACATGTGATGACTGGCGCGTGCTACATGTACAATACATGTGATGACTGGCGCGTGCTACATGTACAATACATGTGATGAATGGCGCGTGCTACATGTACAATACATGTGATGACTGGCGCGTGCTACATGTACAATACATGCGATGACTGGCGCGTGCTACATGTACTATACATGCGATGACTGGCGCGTGCTACATGTACAATACATGTGATGACTGGCGCTGTGTACTACATGTACTATACATGCGATGACGGTGCGTGCTACATGTACAATGCCATGCATGACTGGCGCGTGCTTGCTACATGTACTATACATGTGATGACTGGCGCGTGCTACATGTACAATACATGTGATACTGGCGCGTGCTACATGTACAATACATGTACATGACTGGCGCGTGCTACATTACTATACATGTGATGACTGACTGCGCGTGCTACATGTACTATACATGTACAATACGATGACTGGCGCGTGCTACATGTACAATACATGGCGCGCGCTACTGGCGCGTGCTACTGTACAACAATGACTGGCGCGTGCTACTGTGCGATGACTGGCGACTGGCGATGACTGCGCGTGCTACATGTACAATACATGCGATGACTGGCGCGTGCTACATGTACTACATGTACAATACATGCGATGACTGGCGCGTGCTACATGTACAATATGCTACATGTACTATACATGCGATACTGGCGCGTGCTACATGTACAATACATGCGATGACTGGCGCGTGCTACATGTACAATACATGCGATGACTGGCGCGTGCTACATGTATAATACATGCGATGACTGGTGCGTGCTACATGTACAATACATGCGATGACTGGCGCGTGCTACATGAACAATACATGCGATGACTGGCGCGTGCTACATGAACAATACATGCGATGACTGGCGCGTGCTACATGTACAATACATGCGATGACTGGCGCGTGCTACATGTACAATACATGCGATGACTGGCGCGTGCTACATGTACAATACATGTGATGACTGGCGCATGCTACATGTACAATACATGCGATGACTGGTGCGTGCTACATGAACAATACATGCGATGACTGGCGCGTGCTACATGAACAATACATGCGATGACTGGCGCGTGCTACATGTACAATACATGTGATGACTGGCGCGTGCTACATGTACAATACATGCGATGACTGGCGCGTGCTACATGAACAATACATGCGATGACTGGCGCGTGCTACATGTACAATACATGCGATGACTGGCGCGTGCTACATGAACAATACATGCGATGACTGGCGCGTGCTACATGTACAATACATGTGATGACTGGCGCGTGCTACATGTACAATACATGTGATGACTGGCGCATGCTACATGTACAATACATGCGATGACTGGCGCGTGCTATATGTACTATACATGCGATGACTGGCGCGTGCTACATGTACACTACATGTGATGACTAGCATAAGGTACCTGTGTGACACAGGTATTGCCACGTCTACACACGTGGTATCATAATGGAAAGCCTCTTGCTGATAGGAGTATCATTCTAATAAAGTAATCATGACAACAATTGACTCCGCCCATTGGCTGGCCACTCATCATGCTCTCACTAAATGCGACATGTTGACTTGGCAAGCGAATATTTGTGTGTAGTGAGTGTGTACATGTGTATGTGTGCTAATATGAACATGGCCTAGGTGGATGTATGTGTGTGTTAACAAATCTGACATGTGTAAATAAAGATTGAAATGTGTAAACAAACCTCTTACAATGTCCACATATCAAATATGGAGTGGAACTGATCTACAGAGTGGTATGCAGCCTTCGTGTGGGGATCTCTTGAGGGGCGTGGCATGCAGCCTTCGTGTGGGGATCGCTTGAGGGGCGTGGCATGCAGCCTTCGTGTGGGGATCGCTTGAGGGGCGTGGCATGCAGCCTTAGTGTGGGGATCTCTTTAGGGGCATGGCATGCAGCCTTTGTGTGGGGATCGCTTGAGGGGCGTGGCATGCAGCCTTCATGTGGGGATCTCTTGAGGGGTGTGGCATGCAGCATTCGTGTGGGGATCTCTTGAGGGGCGTGGCATGCAGCCTTAGTGTGCATGTGGGATCTCATGAGGGGTGTGGCATGCAGCCTTAGTGTGTGGATCTCTTGAGGCAATAGTGTGTGGATCTCTTGAGGCAATTGAAAGGAGAAATCACTAAACACAGACAACCACAGCAGAGCTTAACTTAGACCTGCTAACTGTCACTATGGTACCAGAAGGACAGGAACACTGAAGACCAACATCTCAATTTAACACCTGGTCTCAGTCTCCAGTCTCATACCTGTCTCAATAAAGAGTCTAGCAGAATCCTCACACCTGGTCTCAGTCTCCAGTCTCAATATTATACCTGTCTCAATAGTCTAGTAGAATCCTAACACCTGGTCTCAGTCTCCAGGTCTCAATATTATACCTGTCTCAATAAAGAGTCTAGCAGAATCCTCACACCTGGTCTCAGTCTCCAGTCTCAATATTATACCTGTCTCAATAGTCTAGTAGAATCCTAACACCTGGTCTCAGTCTCCAGGTCTCAATATTATACCTGTCTCAATAAAGAGTCTAGCAGAATCCTCTCACCTGGTCTCAGTCTCCGGGTCTCAATATTATACCTGTCTCAATAGTCTAGTAGAATCCTAACACCTGGTCTCAGTCTCCAGGTCTCAATATTATACCTGTCTCAATAGTCTAGTAGAATCCTAACACCTGGTCTCAGTCTCCGGGTCTCAATATTATACCTGTCTCAATAAAGAGTCCAGCATAGTAATGTTGTGTGTGTCACAGAGTTTGAACACATAATTTGTTTCATGTCATGTTTGTTAGGACCACACACAATAAAGAGCTGTCGGAGATGGAAGTCAGTGATAGAAAGTTGCAAGTGTTTCAGTCCAGAAGAGACAGTTACACTGCATTACTGTGCTAGTGGGAGTTTGACCTCTGGCTAGAGGGTTATATTATTAACACAACAGCATTCCGATCAGACGTACACAACTAACAGTAGCCTAGCTAGCAGACTCTTTACCGAATTTATCAATGGTGTTGAAATGTCATGTGTTCCTGCAATGGTATTAGCCATACTTCATCAGTTTACTATAGAATTGCATCAGCTTACAGAGAGTGGTTGGTTGGTTGGTTGGGGTAGGTGTTGTGGCTCGTGAGACATGATTACACACACATTCACACAGAGTTGACTCACCATAGCTAGTGATCAGGAAGGTGGTTCCACGGAATAACATTATTGTGCCGGATTGCTGGAATTCTGTCCCAATGCACTGCAGTTCTAAACTTCCACCAAATACACTCCTACCTCTCTCAGAAACTACTACCTCCACCATTTCTGCTGATAGTTGAGTAATGAAGACTCCCAGTCCTGCATACCTCATTCTTCCAACCTCGTCTGGGACTTGTATTCCCTGTACGGCCCATACCGCCTCTATCAACACTCCTGAACTATTATCTCCTGTAACGTTGCAAGTATAAGTCACATTTTCTGCAGAGTTCAGTGGCACCGGCGTATCAACGGCTGGATTCACTACAACTAGTGCGCCATCAGAGTTCAAACACCACGTAAGAATATAGAGAATGGCATAAAACATGTCCACTATCCTTACAAACACCATTACTACATACAGTCTACACACTGAGCCGCGGGGGCCGGGGCTACTAAACCACAACCCGTAATATCCGGATTTCCAGCTTCGCGCGCCCGCCGCCCACACGCACGCGTCGCGCGTTTAATTGGCCTGGGGTGTGGTGTGTGTATGGTTGGTTCGCGTTCGATTATATAAAATTCCGGGCCTGGTTTGTGTGTGCGTGCGCAATAGCATGCGCGGCTAGCTACAGAGCAATCAAGCTAAATTGCCTCGCTTGCATTATTGCATGCTCTGGCTAAAAATATGTGATCGTCTCTAAATTAGTTGATAATCCTCTCTAGGGTTGCTTGTGTAACCACGCCCGACCTTCAACCGCACCCGCAGTTTTTCTAGAGTTTGCAAGTGACACTATCCCGGTGGTGTGACTGATCTGACTGACTGACTGACTGACTGACTGACAGGCGCGGCGGCTGGTGCCATGTTTATGCAACAGCTCCTGTTGTTGTTCTTCTACTGCAGCGCTGTTGCTCAAGAAAGTGAGTGACTTTGTGTGTGTATGGTGGAGAGTTGTTGCAAGTAGGAATAGGTATGTGTGTTAGTGTGTGTGAGAGGAGGAGGGATTCATTAAGGTTCCTGTGAAGAGCTTGTAGCAGCAAGTGTGCAGCAAGTGAAGTGTGTGTGTGTGTGCATGTATTTGTTTGGGTTACATTACTGTATGTGTATACAGTATGGTTGCTCTAGTGATATATACGGTTGTAGACTAGTGTTAGGAGTAATATATACTGCAGTAGTCTCGCGGGCCAGACCCTCATGCCCCTCCCTCCGCTCGGGAAAAAAGAGGGTCTGGGGACACTCGCCGTACTTCCCGGTTCTGGCGGAATCCACGTGACCTGAGTCGTAAAGAATTTAATTGCTGCCAAATGTTGCGGTTAAATTTTTTTAAATTTAATCTCAACTGCCGCCTGTGGTAGCTTTAGCTTGATCTTGATCTGCAGGAATATCTACATCCGCTTTTGAAGACCTTGCTTGAACTGGTTGTGAGGGCGTGAACTTACTACTTACGGAGTGTGTTATTGATCAGCTATTAAATGAGCTTGAAGAGCACAATTTGCATACGACTATGAACTCCAACAGTACAACCACTACACTTTTAGGTTCTGAATTATTTCTAAGTTTGTCAAAAAAACAGTGGGAGAGCATAAAACCAAAAACTTTTCCCACTTCCCCTCGGGAGGCAAACGAAACATCTTTTCCCTGCAGGAAGGAAAGAATTGCCCTCCGCTGTTCTGCACATGCAGGAAGGAAAGAATTGCCCTCCGCTGTTCTGCACATGCAGGAAGGAAAGAATTGCCCTCCGCTGTTCTGCACATGCAGGAAGGAATGAATTGCCCTCCGCTGTTCTGCACATGCAGGAAGGAAAGGATTGCCCTCCGCTGTTCTGCACATGCAGGAAGGAATGAATTGCCCTCCGCTGTTCTGCACATGCAGGAAGGAAAGGATTGCCCTCCGCTGTTCTGCACATGCAGGAAGGAAAGAATTGCCCTCCGCTGTTCTGCACATGCAGGAAGGAAAGAATTGCCCTCCGCTGTTCTGCACATGCAGGAAGGAATGAATTGCCCTCCGCTGTTCTGCACATGCAGGAAGGAATGAATTGCCCTCCGCTGTTCTGCACATGCAGGAAGGAAAGAATTGCCCTCCGCTGTTCTGCACATGCAGGAAGGAAAGAATTGCCCTCCGCTGTTCTGCACATGCAGGAAGGAAAGAATTGCCCTCCGCTGTTCTGCACATGCAGCTTTGTAATCAATGCCCCTCTCAATACTTCTTCCAACATTTCCATATCGCAGCAACCACACGGCTGACTAACCGACGCGCGGTGGAGAGCTACCGCTAAATCATTTCAATTAGCAATAAATTAAATAGTTTGAGGTTGGTCATGTGATTGGTACAATCTGATTGGCTCTACGTACATTCCTGTAGAGAACCTGAAAACCCTACGTCTGTCCCCAGACCATTTCCCAGCGAAGCGGTATGGTAAAGGGTCTGGCATGCGAGACTAATACTGCTGTAGTGTTAGATGTAAACTGGTGTTAGGCATGATATATACTGCTGTAGGCTAGTGTTAGCAGTGGTAAGCTCTAGCCTGTTTGGAATGGGATAACTCTTCTATGGAATGTTTTATCAAGAAGACTGCTGTATTCAGCTCCACCTCAACAGCAACTCCACACAGTTGGCTGTTAGGGGGAGGAGAAGGAAGCTGAGAAGTTTGGGAGAAAGCTTTCTGTCCGCTAGATAGAAACCTGACTCTTCAGTTTCCTGAACATTCACCTGCTGTCAGACTGGCAAAGACAAACACACAAACACACACTTCTCATACAACATGTCGGCATAGAGACCAGTTCAATCTTTCAACTTAATTAATCACTTATATACATTTTCTCCCCTTCCCTGGTAACCTAGTGGCATACGTATAGAGTGTATTGAAATGTAATTTTTAAGATAAGGACCGTGATTTCTAGGAAGGATGGTTGTAGGAAGTAGACTTCAATGAAATATCAAAGGTGGGAACCCTCAGCTACTCTACACTAGCTAGCTATTACAAAGTGTGAACCATAGAGGATGGTGTACTTACACTCGGCTAATTTGCATTTTCTCACAAATCGGCCTGAAATTCAGAAAAATAAAGAAATAAAAGGACTTAAATTGGTAGTTAGGGTACATGAGCAGATATGCTGATATTGCACGAGTTGATTGGTGTATTGTGAATGCAGCTGTCATTGTACCTCATATGTTATATGACTAGTTGTGTCATAATATTATTTAGATTGGTAAGTAATACTGAAAAACAACAATTGAAGAATTCATTCACAATAAACATTACCAACACTTCATGTTGAAGATAAAAGATAAAATGGTACAACAACGCTCTCTGGTTTTTCTGTTCCTATTTTCTGACTGGAAACTCTCCCATAGCTATATTAGTAAGCTGAGGTCTAGTGACAGTATGCAGGTGGTCAGTTAATTAATGAGTAATCCAAACACCCTGTAGACCCTGTACCTTGTAGTAGGGTCTCAGTAGGTGGGGCCAACACTGCCACCCAGCAGGAAGGTGGTGACCTTGCCTTAATGGAAGGGCTGGGCATGAGAGCCATGCAGCAATGACCTCTACTGACCTAGTCAGTTGGAGGAGGACAGCAGTGCTGGTAAGCAACGGAGAAGGCTACTTCTCACCTCTAGTTTTAATTGTATGTGCTGAAGAGAAGTAGTTTACTATAATGTGTTGCATTTGGCAGTAACAGAACTCCATCTAAACAGGTGGGGGCTGATAGTCTTATCCAGTGATCATTATGTATTCATAACTCCAGCTCAGTTGGGGCTAATAATGCTTATCCAGTAGTAGTAGTAGTAGTAGTAGTATGGTAGCAGGAGAGAGAGAGAGGTAAGTAGGTCACTTGTAGTGTAGTTTTGGGTATGAAATTTAGCATTTAGTCTCAGAAGTTGGTTTGAACAAATATTTTAAGTTATAGTTATTTCATAGTATTTTTGTTCTATTTATAGTATCAGGGCCCACCTCTCCACTTCCGTCCAATGCTAACATCCTCTTCACGTGCACGGCTAGTGTTGGTCGAGTGTTTTGGTCAGTAGGTGACTTCCAGCTGGTCTCCACGCAGAGAGTCAATGATGCTCCAGTTCAGTTTGGGATTCAGGCAGACTTCCCGCAAGATACTCTGGACATGCTCACCACTATCACAGCAAGAGTGGATACTAGTCGGAATAATGGCACGGTCCTAAGATGTCAGGTGGAGGGAAGTATCCTAGCAGGTATCATCGGAACTGACGCTGTTAACATTACAACTTATGGTTAGTTTGCCTGGCTATTTTACTGTGGTATATTATAACTTATGGTTAGTTTGCCTGGCTATTTTACTGTGGTATATTATAACTTATGGTTAGTTTGCCTGGCTTATTTTACTGTGGTATATTATAACTTATGGTTAGTTTGCCTGGCTTATTTTACTGTGGTATATTATAACTTATGGTTAGTTTGCCTGGCTTATTTTACTGTGGTATATTATACCTTATGGTTAGTTTGCCTGGCTATTTTACTGTGGTATATTATAACTTATGGTTAGTTTGCCTGGCTTATTTTACTGTGGTATATTATAACTTATGGTTAGTTTGCCTGGCTTATTTTACTGTGGTATATTATACCTTATGGTTAGTTTGCCTGGCTATTTTACTGTGGTATATTATACCTTATGGTTAGTTTGCCTGGCTTATTTTACTGTGGTATATTATAACTTATGGTTAGTTTGCCTGGCTATTTTACTGTGGTATATTATAACTTCTGGTTAATTTGCCTGGCTTATTTTACTGTGGTATACTATAACTTATGGTTAGTTTGCCTGGCTTATTTTACTGTGGTATATTATAACTTATGGTTAGTTTGCCTGGCTATTTTACTGTGGTATATTATACCTTATGGTTAGTTTGCCTGGCTATTTTACTGTGGTATATTATAACTTATGGTTAGTTTGCCTGGCTTATTTTACTGTGGTATATTATAACTTATGGTTAGTTTGCCTGGCTTATTTTACTGTGGTATATTATAACTTATGGTTAGTTTGCCTGGCTTATTTTAGCTGTGGTATATTATAACTTATGGTTAGTTTGCCTGGCTTATTTTAGCTGTGGTATATTATAACTTATGGTTAGTTTGCCTGGCTTATTTTACTGTGGTATATTATAACTTATGGTTAGTTTGCCTGGCTTATTTTACTGTGGTATACTATAACTTATGGTTAGTTTGCCTGGCTTATTTTACTGTGGTATATTATAACTTCTGGTTAGTTTGCCTGGCTTATTTTACTGTGGTATATTATAACTTATGGTTAGTTTGCCTGGCTTATTTTACTGTGGTATACTATAACTTATGGTTAGTTTGCCTGGCTTATTTTAGCTGTGGTATATTATAACTTATGGTTAGTTTGCCTGGCTTATTTTACTGTGGTATATTATAACTTATGGTTAGTTTGCCTGGCTTATTTTACTGTGGTATATTATAACTTATGGTTAGTTTGCCTGGCTTATTTTAGCTGTGGTATATTATAACTTATGGTTAGTTTGCCTGGCTTATTTTAGCTGTGGTATATTATAACTTATGGTTAGTTTGCCTGGCTTATTTTAGCTGTGGTATATTACTAGAGAGAGGTGATAGTTCGGGTGTGGGTACAATGCATTATGTGAGTTATAGAGTAATTTTTGCTGTCTGCAGTATTATTATTATTATATATATTTTTTTACATTAGTAGCTGAGGGTTCGCACCTTTGTAATAGCTAGCTAGTGTATAGTAGCTGAGGGTTCGCACCTTTGTAATAGCTAGCTAGTGTATAGTAGCTGAGGGTTCACACCTTTGTAATAGCTAGCTAGTGTATAGTAGCTGAGGGTTCACACCTTTGTAATAGCTAGCTAGTGTATAGTAGCTGAGGGTTCACACTTTGTAATAGCTAGCTAGTGTGTAGCTGAGGGTTCACACCTTTGTAATAGCTAGCTAGTGTATAGTAGCTGAGGGTTCACACCTTTGTAATAGCTAGCTAGTGTATAGTAGCTGAGGGTTCACACTTTGTAATAGATAGCTAGTGTATAGTAGCTGAGGGTTCACACCTTTGTAATAGCTAGCTAGTGTATAGTAGCTGAGGGTTCACACCTTTGTAATAGCTAACTAGTGTATAGTAGCTGAGGGTTCACACCTTTGTAATAGCTAACTAGTGTATAGTAGCTGAGGGTTCACACCTTTGTAATCGTTAGCTAGTGTATAGTAGCTGAGGGTTCACACCTTTGTAATAGCTAGCCAGTGTAGAGTAGCTGAGTGTTCACCCCTTTGTAATAGCTAGCTAGTGTATAGTAGCTGAGGGTTCACACTTTGTAATAGCTAGCTAGTGTATAGTAGCTGAGGGTTCACACGTTTGTAATAGCTAGCTAGTGTATAGTAGCTGAGGGTTCACACCTTTGTAATAGCTAGCTAGTGTATAGTAGCTGAGGGTTCACACCTTTGTAATAGTTAGCTAGTGTAGAGTAACTGAGGGTTCACACCTTTGTAATAGCTAGCTAGTGTATAGTAGCTGAGGGTTCACACCTTTGTAATAGCTAGCTAGTGTATAGTAGCTGAGGGTTCACACTTTGTAATAGCTAGCTAGTGTATAGTAGCTGAGGGTTCACACGTTTGTAATAGCTAGCTAGTGTATAGTAGCTGAGGGTTCACACCTTTGTAATAGCTAGCTAGTGTATAGTAGCTGAGGGTTCACACCTTTGTAATAGTTAGCTAGTGTAGAGTAACTGAGGGTTCACACCTTTGTAATAGCTAGCTAGTGTATAGTAGCTGAGGGTTCACACCTTTGTAATAGCTAGCTAGTGTATAGTAGCTGAGGGTTCACACCCTAGTGTGTAATGAGGGTTCACACCTTTGTAATAGCTAGTGTATAGTAGCTGAGGGTTCACACCTTTGTAATAGCTAGCTAGTGTATAGTAGCTGAGGGTTCGCACCTTTGGCTGATGTCCATTCTGTCTTGTTTGTTTGTGTGTTTGTATGTAGGGATTCCTTTTCTTCCGTCTAACTTCTCTGTTGTGGTCAATGCATCTCAGAGGGGTTTCTGGTTGTCATGGATACCAGGGTTTTCTGTGACCAATGAGAATGTGACATATGTATTAAATGTGGGCGGGGCTCCACAGCCAATCTCACAAACTGGCATAGGAGGGAGTTCAGTATTTGTGTCGTCTGCAACAGATACCAGATTATGTCCACAGTACAACTTTAGCCTTCACTCACAGAATGCCGTGGGTTTCAGTAATGGCGTCTTAACAACAAGTGCTAGGGCACCAACAGGTAAAGGGTTGTAATAATTATAGGTTGGATCTGTGAATTATCACTAGTTGTATCTGTTAGTATAGTGTGTGAATTGTCACTAGTTGTATCTGTTAGTATAGTGTGTGAATTATCATTAGTTGTGTCTGTTAGTATAGTGTGTGAATTGTCACTAGTTGTATCTGTTAGTATAGTGTGTGAATTATCACTAGTTGTATCTGTTAGTATAGTGTGTGAATTGTCACTAGTTGTGTCTGTTAGTATAGTGTGTGAATTGTCACTAGTTGTATCTGTTAGTATAGTGTGTGAATTATCACTAGTTGTATCTGTTAGTATAGTGTGTGAATTGTCACTAGTTGTGTCTGTTGGTATAGTGTGTGAATTATCACTAGTTGTATCTGTTAGTATAGTGTGTGAATTATCACTAGTTGTATCTGTATAGTGTGTGTATAGTTGTATCTGTGAATGTATTGTCACTAGTTGTATCTGTTAGTATAGTGTGTGAATTGTCACTAGTTGTATCTGTTAGTATAGTGTGTGAATTGTCACTAGTTGTATCTGTTAGTATAGTGTGTGAATTGTCACTAGTTGTATCTGTTAGTATAGTGTGTGAATTATCACTAGTTGTATATGTTAGTATAGTGTGTGAATTGTCACTAGTTGTATCTGTTAGTATAGTGTGTGAATTATCACTAGTTGTATCTGTTAGTATAGTGTGTGAATTATCACTAGTTGTATCTGTTAGTATAGTGTGTGAATTGTCACTAGTTGTATCTGTTAGTATAGTGTGTGAATTATCACTAGTTGTATCTGTTAGTATAGTGTGTGAATTGTCACTAGTTGTATATGTTAGTATAGTGTGTGAATTATCACTAGTTGTATCTGTTAGTATAGTGTGTGAATTGTCACTAGTTGTATCTGTTAGTATAGATTATCACTAGTTGTATCTGTTCAGGCCACTGAACACTGTGTAACACTTATAATTAACTCACTTTATTTTGTGTGTTTTAATCTTATTATTTCCTGTTGTTGTCCTACCACCACTTTCCACTACTTCCGCTCCCCTGGTGTGTGCTGGCAGCTGATTGGTCAGTTGTTAGTGCATGCTTTCCAGCTGTTTCCATATTAGCTGTTTTTGTTATCACTTTAGTTTTATCTCATACTTGTGGTCACTTGACTCTTGTATTTAGTGGTCATCAGCTCTAGTGCTTGTGGTCTACTATTTTATATCAAACTTGTCTAACCAATATATCTAATTCTGTGTGTGTGTGGAGACAGTGTAACTTGTCAGTGGAATTACAACCCATGAGAGTTATATATTCTAGCTTCTAATACATACACTCAGGACTGTCTCTAATTCAGGATTCGCATTGGATACTTCCAGTGTCAGAACCCGCATCAACATACATTATTTGGTCCTTCGAGCCGGATGAAGCAACTAGCTTATCTGTTATCTCCTCTACTATTCTTCAACTCAACTGAGTTCCAATTATCTATTATTCTTCAACTCAACTAAATTCTAACCTACTTCTGTGGCTACAACTTTGACCTATTCAAAGTAATAATTGTAATTGCTATTGGACATCTCATTCTCATCTATTTTGAAAATGGCTACATCAGAGTATCGAAAACGTCGTTCTACTGCAAAGAGCAGCCTTACAAAAGTCATCACTCAGATTCAAACTCAGGAATCTATTGAACCTAGTCATCGAGACAGATACACTCTTGATCATCTGTCTGAACTCTTACAGCGGGCAGAAGATGCTTACACAATTAACTATGAGTCATTGGAGTCTCCCTCTACTGAAGAAGAGAACTATTATCATGACTTCACTAAACTTGCGGATGATGCACGGCTACGCATCAGTTCCATGATGGAGCAACGTGAGTGCTACAGAATGTTTGACACTCTCAGTCATGAGGTTGAGGACTGGGAGGAAGTTGATACTGCAGAATTACAAGATGTATTTTTAGCTGAACTCCCCAGACTTCAGAAAGCTTTAGATGAATTTCGTATCAGCTCTTGTTCTACTGGTGCTTCCAAAATAGCTTCACTTAAGGCCCATGCTAAGGACCTACGACGCCGTCTGACCAGACTAAAGCAGAGGGCAACTCCAGAAACATCAGCTACAACACCAATAGCGGTTCACGATGACTCTGAAGACACTTATCGTCATGAGAAGAAAGCTCGTATGGTTCCTCTACCTACCTTCAAAGGTGATCTTGCTGACTGGCGCTCCTTCTGGAGGAGGTTCCAAGATTATGTCGGAAAGCTTAAGAGGATCACAGATGACGAGAAACTTAGCTACCTTCAAGACTGTTTGAAAGATCCAATTGCTCAGGATATTGTTGCAGATTCGATTAGGAATGGTGATAGTTTTAAAGAAGTGGAAAAGCGTTTACAAAGGAAGTATGACCAGCCCAAGGAGGTTTTCACTGAAGCTTTACGTGGAATGATGAATATTCCTAATGCCTCTTACTCACGTACTGGTTTGGCCAACATGGTCAAAGAATTCAACAAGTACAGGAATATTCTACTACGCTATGGTGATGGCTCTGCAGATCAGGTGTTTACAGCAATAATGGAAACTCACATGAGTCACAAGCTCCTAGAGGAGTGGCGCCTATTCACTAAAGATCAGTCTAGCATTCCACCTGGAAGTCTGCTCATAGACTTCTGTGACCAGCGAGAACTTGTTCTTAGTTACAATGGCAAAGATTGCAGTCGTGATGTCAAGCCATCTTCTCACAAGCCTTTCTCCAGGCAGACTAATGGATTATCAACTACAAAATCCAATAAGTCACAGTTCTCCCTGCATGCAAAGGAACTGGTCCACTGCAAACTGTGTCCATCTGAGAAGCACCCATTGTACTTGTGTCCAGAGTTCAAGTCTCGTGATGTATCATCTCGCCATCAAACTATTCAATCACTGCAAGCATGCTTCAATTGTCTGGGTACTAATCATTCCTCTAGACAATGTACTAGTAAGTCACTATGTAAAGTATGTGCTGGAAAACATCACACTCTCCTTCACCAGCCTGACCGACCTACTATTACTACTTCTCAGACCCCAGCTGTTTCTCAAGCTCCAGCCACCACTACTTCTCAGGCTCCAACAACTACTTCTCAAACACCAGTCACTTCAACTGCTCCTGCTCAGGCTTCCTCACTTGCTGTGACTATTCCTGACAAGACTGCTCTCGTCTGGTCTTGTCAAGTTCTTCTTGAAACTGATGGTCATGCACAACTGGTGAGAGCCATGATTGATCCTGGTTCAACCTTATCTTTTCTAACTAACAAAGTAGCTACTGCTCTCAAAGCAAAACGTATTCCTTTTGCCACTTCTATCAAGGGTCTAGCAGAATCACATGCCGCTACTAGCAACTTCAAGGTGAATGTTACTCTCAAGGCAGCCAACAAGCCGAACGAACAACCTCTCCAACTTTCTCCATCTGTTGTTACTTCAATAACAGGAAATACTCCTGCAAATGATATCACAAGTCACAAGGACTTGGAGTTCACTAGTAAGTTGGAGTTAGCTGACCAAAGCTTTGGCTCTCCTGGCAGGATAGATCTTTTGCTGGGACAAGACATCATCCATCGCATACTGCGACAAGGATTTTTGAACTCACCTACTTCAGACCTCTATAGTGTCAATACCATGTTTGGTTGGGTCATTGGGGGCTATTGCACCTCTCCTTCCCAAGTAGTGACTGCTCATATCTGTTGTAAAGCTAGTATAGACGCTGACACCAATGACTTGCTACGGGCATTTTGGGAAACTGAGGAACCTCCTTCTGATGTTGACCAGCTATCTCATGATGACCAAGTTGCTATCACCCATTTCAAGGATTCTGTGTCAAGGGAAAATGATGGTCGGTACATAGTCCAACTCCCCAGAAGGGAAACAGCTCCACCATTGGGACATTCTCGTTCTCAAGCTATCAGGAGATATGAGCAGAACCAACGCTTACTTATCAAGCGTGGCAAGTGGTCAGACTTTCAGACTGCTGTGGATGAGTACGCTGTACTTGGCCATGCTGAACTGGTACCTACTCCTGATCTTACCAAACCAGACTCTCAGACCTTTTACATGCCAATGCACGGTGTTGTGAAAGAATCTAGCACATCCACCAAACTCAGAATAGTGTTCGACGCTTCAGCTCGTACAACTTCAGGTTATTCTTTGAATGACACACTCATACCTGGTCCAACACTCTATCCTCTCCTAACTAATATCTTACTTCGCTTCAGACAACATGTCATTGGGATGTCAGCGGACATCTCAAAGATGTTTAGAGAGGTGTCACTTCACTCTAATGACCGGGACTTACATCGCTATGTAGTCAAGGATAAAGCTGGACAATACCAGGACTATAGAATGACCAGACTAACTTTTGGAGTAACATCTTCTCCTTTCTTGGCTACCCAAGTCCTGCGGCAGCTAGCTAGCGACTATGAGCAGGAATTTCCTGAGGCATCAGCTCTCATTCACTCGTCATTCTATGTGGATGACTGTCTTACTGGTGCAAACAACTTGGAAGAAGCTACACACATACGAGAGGCACTTAACCATCTTCTGGACAAAGCACAGATGACTCTAAGAAAGTGGAGATCAAACTCTATTGATCTGAAGGCAAAGATTCCAGAGGGTTTGCTAGAGAAGGATGAAGTTCAATTGATTTCTGCTCCATCTTCATGTCATAAAGCACTTGGTGTTCACTGGAACACAGCCAATGACTCACTACACATTGCTACACCAACACTTGAGAATATTGACTTACCAACCAAACGTCAGGTTTTATCGGATGTAGCCAGGACGTTCGATGTGTTGGGCTGGTTTTCCCCAGTAACAGTAACATTGAAGATACTTCTTCAGAAGATTTGGCAACTTGGGATTGGATGGGATCAGTCTATTCCACAAGATTTAGCTGACTACTGGAAGACTTGGAGAAAGGAACTACCCTTAGTGACAGAGCTTCCAATTCATCGCTACTACTACCATCACAACAAAGAAAGACTTAATCTACAGTTACATGGTTTTTGTGACTCTTCGCAAGTAGCATTTGCTGGTGTAGTTTACATACGGGCTACTTACACTGATACTTCAGTTTCAACTACACTGGTGATAGCCAAGTCTAAAGTGGCTCCACTGAAGACTCAAACTATACCCAAACTAGAACTGTGTTCTGCAGTTTTGTTGAGCAAACTACTATCTACAGTGAGTAGAGAGCTCAACATTGATCTGAAGGATGTTTTCGCCTGGAGCGATTCTACCATTGCTCTGGGTTGGATTAACACATCACCACACCGTCTGAAAACTTATGTGGCCAATCGTGTTGTGTCAATTGTCGATCCAATTCCAGCTAATCACTGGAGACATGTATCCTCTCCAGACAATCCTGCTGACCTTGGTTCTCGGGGAACCACAGCAGGAGTGCTTGTTAAATCTCAACTTTGGTGGTCAGGTCCATCATGGCTCTCACAGCCTCCGGACTACTGGCCAGTACAGAAGTTACAGATACACACTACTTCACTCCCAGATATGAAGTCTACAGCACTCACTATACAGACCCATCAACCTAATGAGGATATCACTTCCAGATTTTCATCATTTTCAAGGCTAATTCGTGTGGTCTCTTGGATGTACAGGTTCATCAATAATGCAAGGAGCAAACTGCCAGACAGGGTTTTCTCATCTCAACTGTCTGTGCAGGAACTTCAAGCATCTGAAACTGTAATATTCAAATTGCATCAGCAACATTTCATGTCCAAAGAACTCGCTGCTCTCAAGACTAAAATGGCTGTATCAGTTTCAAGTCCTCTTCACTCACTCCATCCTATCCTGGACTGTCATGGTGTACTACGTGTTGGAGGAAGACTATCCCAGTCTGGCTTGTCTTATAGTCAATGTCATCCAGTCATTTTACACATGAAGGCACATCTTAGTAAACTTATTGTGCATCATCTTCACATCGTCCATTTCCATGCAGGTCCTACACTTCTGATGGGCTTACTTGCACAGTGCTACTACATGATTGGAGCTCGACGACTTGTCAGAAACATATCTCGCAACTGTGTTGTCTGCCAGAAGACATATGCTAGGACATCTAGTCAAATTATGGGAGAACTACCCTCAGCCAGAATCATGCCAGCTCCACCATTCTCCAAGACTGGAGTGGACTTTGCTGGTCCAGTCACCCTCAAACGTGGACATACTCGGAAGCCCAGCTATGTCAAGGCTTATATCTCACTATTCATATGTCTAGCTACCAAGGCAGTACATCTTGAGCTAGTTTCCAGTTTATCTACTGCTGACTTCCTTGCAGCCTTTCGTAGATTTGTGGCAAGACGTGGTTGTCCAGTTGAGGTGCTTAGTGATAATGGCACTAATTTTGTTGGAGCTAATAGAGAACTCCAGGAACTATACCAACATTTGGATTCTCAAGAAAGCAAACAAGAAATTTGCGAATACTTCACATCTAACCGCATCACTTGGAAATTTTCACCAGGGCGAGCACCACACTTTGGGGGATTATGGGAAGCCGCAGTCAAATCCACAAAGTCACTGCTGAAGAAACTTCTTGGCTCACAAAGTTTAACTGTGGAGGAATACTGGTCTGTCCTTGTTGATGTTGAATCTATTCTCAATAGTCGTCCGTTGTGTCCCTTAAACACTTTACCTGCGGATGGATTGGAAGTTCTTACTCCAGGCCACTTTTTGGTGGGAAGACCTCTCACTGCATTACCTCAACTCTCATTGAAAGACTTGCCTATGTCATCTGTCAAGCGATGGAATCTCTGCCAAAAGGTCTCGGCTGAGTTCTGGCAAAGGTGGTCAAGAGAGTACTTGCAGATACTCCAAAAGCGACATAAATGGAAATCAACGCACAGGAACTTTCGTGTTGGAGATATTGTCCTCGTGAAGGATCAAGTACTGTTCACCCATTCCTGGCCACTAGCACTTGTTACTAAACTACACCCTGGGTCAGATGGATGTGTGCATACAGTGACTATTCGTACTTCTAAAGGAATTTATACTCGACCTATCGTAAAACTTGTTCTACTAGTTCCACAAGGAGAGAACAAAGACCTTCCACCTCAGTCAAAGGAGGGAGGAGGTTGTTCAGGCCACTGAACACTGTGTAACACTTATAATTAACTCACTTTATTTTGTGTGTTTTAATCTTATTATTTCCTGTTGTTGTCCTACCACTTTCCACTACTTCCGCTCCCCTGGTGTGTGCTGGCAGCTGATTGGTCAGTTGTTAGCGCATGCTTTCCAGCTGTTTCCATATTAGCTGTTTTTGTTATCACTTTAGTTTTATCTCATACTTGTGGTCACTTGACTCTTGTATTTAGTGGTCATCAGCTCTAGTGCTTGTGGTCTACTATTTTATATCAAACTTGTCTAACCAATATATCTAATTCTGTGTGTGTGTGGAGACAGTGTAACTTGTCAGTGGAATTACAACCCATGAGAGTTATATATTCTAGCTTCTAATACATACACTCAGGACTGTCTCTAATTCAGGATTCGCATTGGATACTTCCAGTGTCAGAACCCGCATCAACAGTATCTGTTAGTATAGTGTGTGAATTATCACTAGTTGTATCTGTTAGTATAGTGTGTGAATTGTCACTAGTTGTATCTGTTAGTATAGTGTGTTAATTATCACTAGTTGTATCTGTTAGTATAGCGTGTGAATTATCACTAGTTGTATCTGTTAGTATAGTGTGTGAATTGTCACTAGTTGTATATGTTGGTATAGTGTGTGAATTATCACTAGTTGTATCTGTTAGTATAGTGTGTGAATTATCACTAGTTGTATCTGTTAGTATAGTGTGTGAATTGTCACTAGTTGTATATGTTAGTATAGTGTGTGAATTATCACTAGTTGTATCTGTTAGTATAGTGTGTGAATTATCACTAGTTGTATCTGTTAGTATAGTGTGTGAATTGTCACTAGTTGTATATGTTAGTATAGTGTGTGAATTGTCACTAGTTGTATATGTTAGTATAGTGTGTGAATTATCACTAGTTGTATCTGTTAGTATAGTGTGTGAATTATCACTAGTTGTATCTGTTAGTATAGTGTGTGAATTATCACTAGTTGTATCTGTTAGTATAGTGTGTGAATTATCACTAGTTGTATCTGTTAGTATAGTGTGTGAATTGTCACTAGTTGTATATGTTAGTATAGTGTGTGAATTGTCACTAGTTGTATATGTTAGTATAGTGTGTGAATTATCACTAGTTGTATCTGTTAGTATAGTGTGTGAATTGTCACTAGTTGTATATGTTGGTATAGTGTGTCAACTATCTTTAGTTGTATCTGTTAGTATAGTGTGTGAATTATCACTAGTTGTATCTGTTAGTATAGTGTGTGAATTATCACTAGTTGTATCTGTTAGTATAGTGTGTGAATTATCACTAGTTGTATCTGTTAGTATAGTGTGTGAATAGTCACTAGTTGTATATGTTAGTATAGTGTGTGAATTATCACTACAGTGATTTCTCTCTAATAGTCCACCGGTGGGCAGGGTATGCTAGACTGGACTATTACAGGTCATGGACTATTAAAAGGTTATGATAAAAATAGCATACACAATTCACAATAGAGTGTGATAGTTAGATTTACATATCTTCTACAGTTTCATTAGAGACTGTAAAATAGTCAAGTAACACTGTTTGCTGTAAATTGAGGTTTCTCTTCTCTGCCTTTCAATCAAGACATTTTTTATATACAGTGGGTAAGTAAAAGTAACAAATCATCTTCACCCAATTTGGCCATTACTTCATGCAATCATCCAAGTCCACTTGATTCAGAATGTCTTTTCTTGTGACTGGAGGCATTCATTACCACCAATGTCATCACTGGAATCAACTTCCAACTCCAAATCATCAACAGCAAGTTCTTGAACAAGCTCTTCCACATTTTGATTCCCTTGGCCATTTTTATATTGGAGCACCATTTCAACTTCGTCATTCTTGACAATGTCATTATCTTCAATTGTAAACCACTCTTGTATATGCCCCTGAACTGATTAGTATCATTTTTAGCAAGCAAATGGAGTGCTGCCATTTCACCAAGATAATGGTTGTCACGATCAGCTTCAACTCACCAAGATAATGGTTGTCACGATCAGCTTCAACTGGCTGTTGACGAATTGCTTGGAGATCAACATTTTTCAACATCAGACTTATCTCATCAATCACAGGTGCACTCACAGGTCGTTTGTATGCCAACATGAACTGCTTAAGACATTTTTCAACATCAGGCTTATCTCATCAATCACAGGTGCGCTCACAGGTCGTTTGTATGCCAACATGAACTGCTTAAGACATTTTTCAACATCAGACTTATCTCATCAATCACAGGTGCGCTCACAGGTCGTTTGTATGCCAACATGAACTGCTTAAGACATTTTTCAACATCAGACTTATCTCATCAATCACAGGTGCGCTCACAGGTCGTTTGTATGCCAACATGAACTGCTTAAGAGTGTCCACATGAGCTTGGGGCAAAATTTAGACTGTAACCAGTCAACAACTGTTACTTGTGTCAATTCTTTCCATGCTTCATGTGCCATCGTAGAAGATTTGCTGGGTAAGCATGTTGTAATCCTCTCACTCCTGCTGCAATGGATGCTCCAAGTTGACGTAGTTCATCATATTTTTCCAGATTTCTTATCATCACTTGTAATAGCTGGTTTTTGTACCTGCATTTCAAAGCAGCTATGATGCCTTGGTCCATTGGCTGATAGTGCTGGGCGGTATACCGATATTTTCGGTAAATACCGGTACTTCCCGATATACCGTTATCGTACCGTAGTTGTTTTTCAATATCGGAATACCGAATACCGCGGTACCGCCAAAAAAACAACAACAATAATCGCTCGCGCGCAACACCCGTGGTAAAAGCAGCTGACGGAGAAAATGGCTGAAAGTTACGATTTTAGTGTGGAGCTAAAACCCAAGAAAAACCCTACAAAGTCGGCGGTATGGGCTTGCTTTGGGTATACTGCGGATAGCTCCGATGCGGCGGAGAGTCCAGTCTGTAGGCTGTGCTGGAAGAATAGAGTGTGCAAGCGAGTGAGTAGCGGTGGTGGTAATACTTCGAATTTGTTTTCTCACCTGCAGCACCACCACCCGCAAGAGTTTCTCGCGGTAAAGAATCAAGGGGCCAAGCAGCAGGGCACCAAGAAGAAAGACTCACCGTCACCAGCACCAGCCTTAAAACAGACAAGCTTGGCAGACACCAGTAAGTACTCCCGGTCTAGCCATCGTTGGCGTGTGGTTACTGATGCAGTAACATACTGCTTAGCTAAAGACATGATGCCCCTAAATCCTGCTAAAACTTTACTTATAGAGAATCATTATTTTTTTTAAAAAAAAATTTTTTTTTCCTTGCCTCACGATATTTAGTAATTATCACGATAATTCTTCCTACGGTATATCGGTGGCTAAATTTCAATACCGCCCAGCACTATTGGCTGATGGACAGATGTGCAGTTAGGTGGAAGGAGTACCCATTCAACCTGTGGATCTTGTAATCGTGCGAACCAAAGTTATCTGCAATCAAAGAAACTTTACTGGATGTTCTTTTCTTCACCTCTGGCAAGAAAACATCATGAAACCACCATTTTGAAAACATCATGAAACCACCATTTTGTAAACATCATGAAACCACCATTTTGTAAACATCATGAAACCACCATTTTGTAAGTGTGTACGTGTAGTCATTCCAAGCATTTTTCTGGGCCTTGTAGGGAAGGGGGCATGGCTTAGCTCTAAAGCAACGAGGATTTTCAGCCTTGCCAATCATCGCTAGGGGTATTTTGTGGGCCTGTAGCATTGGTACAAGTAATCAAAGTCGCACGGTCTTTAGCTTTTTGTGCTTTTGTTCCATGAGTACGTTTTCTAACTTCATATGGAGCAGTGTAGGTAGCATTGGGTATTGACCGAAAATACAGACCAGTTTCATCCCAATTATATATCTGTTCTGGATTATATTTTTCTAAAAGTGCTTGAATTTCACAAATCTTCTCCTTGATGTGTTCATGATCTACCTCACCATGGAGTTTTACACTCTTACCAATGCCATTTCTCTTTCTGACTTTTCCCACCAACCTGAAGATGCACAAAAATTGTTTCCCCCAGCTTCTGAGCTACTAGCTCAGCATATTCTTTGGCAATGCTTAGGGTAACTGGCAGAGGCTTGGTCCTATTGTGAAGTAGATAGACAAAAGCTACAACCTTTTCCTCAATGGCAATATACTTTATAGGACGCTTACGCTTAGATTTACCCAAAGAGCTCATCATTTGACTTTTTTCACTTTTTCTGCACTTAGAAGTGTTCTCTTTATAGTCTTGTTCAGTGTTAACTGGACTCGTGGCTTCTTTGCTGCTAGTTGAGATTGAGTGTACTTTCTACCCTTTCTTGAAGATACTTGTCTCAGTTGTAATGGCTCTGGTCTTTTGTCAGTAGGCACTGCTTGACTAGACTTAGTAGAACTATAGTATGTCCAAGTTGAGTTGGCACGACCGCAAGCAAGCGCGGTAAATGTGGAATGCATTTAGTACTTAACCGGAAGCAATTTAGTCATGTGAATCCAAGTCAATTAAGCGCGCAAACGTCAACGTAGCACGTGAAAAAGGGGCTGTAACGCAGGTGCGCATTAATTCAGTAACTATTGTAAGAAAGAAATTTAGTGAAGTTTATGGAGTTTTTCGGGTGCTGTACAGCTCATCTCGTCTGTTTTCAGCTATATTTATGTTCCTTATGCGCAGATAATGTACAGCAGATGGAAAACGCAAACTGGTGAGGTGTTCTTCTAAAGAGACAGGATTAAAAGCAGTCAATTCTACCTACTGTGTTCCAAGAAATATTCTGATATTCACAGGATTCAGTAGTACAGCACTGTTAACTTGTAGCTAAAGTTACTAGACTTTCTTGTTGAATATAATTATCAATTGTTTCATTTATTTATAATATATATATGAAAATTGATGAGATGATAGAATTTAAGTAGTACACATTATACAAAATATAGTTGTGATCCGAGTTGAAGGTGGTGTGCAGCCTGAGTTGGTCCTAATCAACGGCATCTAGTAGTGAAGTAAAAGGAATTGGCATAAACACAGCTTTTTGACAAGCACACAGATTAAATATAACCAAAAAGCTTAAGTGTGGCTGTATCACAAGTTGCTAGCTAAATGATAGCTATATCACTCTGAAATATATTGGCTATACGGCATTTGTTGTTGAACAGGTAGACAAATAATCTTACCTACATCCTATCAGGTGGTCCTGTACCTTCTGCTACAACAGGACACTCAACTACTACTAGCAACCTAAGCTAATCGCGATACAAAGCTAGAAACACAGCAATCTGTGAAAAAGCCGCTCATTGTTTACAAATTCTTAATGAAGACAGTCCGCGTGATTAATTGAGCCGTACCGCGTGACTAAAAGCGAGCGCGTTTTGAGCGGGAAACCTGTGGTTTTTTCTATTCCCATAGACTTTTGTATCGAGTTTTGGAATAGCACTTTCTCTTCGGTTTTGGAGTATACTGAGGAAATATTTTTAACCGCTTTGGCGCGAGCTTTCTAATTGTGCAAACCCCAGATGCGTAGCTGTTTCCGTTCAAAAGTTATTCAAGTTTTTTTCTGGCCAACTCAACTTGGACATACTATAGTAGCCATTTTTGCTTGCTGCATCAGGCCAGCTGCAAATAGGATCACATGGCAAACTAAATGGTGCAATTCATTAGTACAATACTTGTTGATGTAGATGGCAGTGGTTATTCAGAATGAGTATGTATGTACAACACTACAGTAATTTTGGGACATGAAGACTGGGTGGACTATTAGAGAGTATGGACAATTAATGGGTGGACTATTAGAGAGAAATCACTGTAGTTATTTCTGGCATTAGAAAAGCATCTACCAATAAATATATTAGCTGCCTTATAAACATGTGATTTAGGCTTGCCTCTAGTTTCTTCTATTACATAGCAGTAAGCATTGTTTGATTCTTATTTGTGTGTGTGTTTGTGTTTGTTTGTTTGTAGCTCTGCTAGCACTGAATTCTAAGGCTATAGAGTTCTCTGTTGCTATTGGATCAGTAATGGCTTCTTTCAATATAACTTTTACAGTGAGTTGATCTTACAGGACGTTCCTCTGTAACAATATTGGTTCATTGATCTACAAGAAATTCCTCTGGCGATTATATTTGGTCGTGTGGTTTAGAGGAGGTTTCTGTGGTGTGTGTGTGTGAGTGTTGACAGTAATTGAATTACGGCTGATTGCAATTTGTGGCAAGACATCAGTTGCTTGGTATATAGTTGCTATGGTAGTGTTTGTTATATAGTTGCTATAGTTATGTTTGTTATAGTTGCTATAGTATTGTTATATAGTTGCTATGGTAGTGTTTTTTTATATAGTTGCTATAGTTATGTTTGTTATATAGTTGCTATAGTTATGTTTGTTATAGTTGCTATAGTATTGTTATATAGTTGCTATGGTAGTGTTTGTTATATAGTTGCTATAGTTATGTTTGTTATAGTTGCTATAGTATTGTTTGTTTTATAGTTGCTATAGTTATGTTTGTTATAGTTGCTATAGTATTGTTATATAGTTGCTATGGTAGTGTTTTTTATATACTTGCTATAGTTATGTTTGTTATATAGTTGCTATAGTAGTGTTTGTTATATAGTTGCTATGGTAGTGTTTGTTATATAGTTGCTATGGTAGTGTTTTTTATATAGTTGCTATAGTAGTGTTTGTTTTATAGTTGCTATGGTAGTGTTTGTTATATAGTTGCTATGGTAGTGTTTTTTATATAGTTGCTATAGTAGTGTTTGTTTTATAGTTGCTATAGTTATGTTTGTTATATGTGACAGGCTCTGCAAAAACCAGGAATTTTGGCAAAGTGTCAAAGCTAGAAAACAGTAAAAACACTGACTGGTCAAATTTCCTGAATTTTTCACTATTTATTAAGTAGTTATTGTTCTATCATTTTTCCAAATTTCAAAGCTTAATAAGTTTGTATCACATCAAGCGCGCCATTGAAAGAAAAGTATTTTTAAAAAACCCTTTTATTTCTTCTCAGCGTATACGGAAATTAACAATACATAAAGCGTGGGAAGTGTGAGAATCCGTGTGAACAATAGCGAAGTTTTCAGGGTTTTCAGGTTACACAAAAGGTTAGTTACTACAAATAACAGAACCTTTGGTTAATTACACTCACTATTGTTCAAGTGATTCTTAAAGTACTTTAGAAAAACCTATTCTTCTTAGTAAGTGGCACACCAGAAACCCACGCCATTTTTTTTTACTCACATTTTGAATGTCCATAGTTAAAATCCTTTGTACACTATGTTATATGGTTCAAGTTAAGTAATTTTCAGTAAGTATCAGGATTTTCAATTTTTTAAGCAAATTCCTGGATTTTGCAGAACCTGTCACATATAGTTGCTATAGTTATGTTTGTTATGTATATAGTTGCTATAGTAGTGTTTGATATTAGTGGTGTCAAATTGAGAATTGGGGATATTTGTTGGCAATTGAGACACTTACAGGGGTAACACAATGGAAAATCGGGGATGTTTGTTTATACAGTAGGAGACTGTGGGGGGTTGGTTCACACGCTGCCACCAAGAGTTGAGGGGAGAAGTTTCTCAGCGTTGTAGTTGAGCTATGTTCTCAGTAATCGCCCACAGCAATCCCTAGATAGGATGACCCTAGTCTTGCCTTAAGGAGACAACCGAGCTTCTTCTCTGATTGCATAGAACTCTTGCTTGAGGACTTTCACAAAACTCAACATCGAACCCTTGCAGCTGGGCCACTGTTTAATTAACCCAACTACCAGGGAGGGTGAAACACAATGGATGGCATTAGGAACATAATCTACACTAATTACTAAGATAATTCTATGACATATGTTTATGTTCTCATGGGCTAATGTATGTTCTTGACTCCATCAATGCATTCCTTTCTCTACATGGTGGGTGGTCCCACAGAGACAAAAAAAAAAGTTTCAAATTCCGTTCTGTAGTACGGCCGTAAAACGGTAGTTTTTTTTACCGTAGTTTTTATCATTGCGTTCCGTACCGTTTTGACAAAACGGCCGACACCATTTACTAAAACTGTAAAAAACGGTGAAGCATTTCTGTTGATTCACAGATATTTTCTATCTCTTCTATAGCTATATCAGCAAGCTAAGGCTTTGTATCGACCATTAAACGCTACGGGGATAGTGCAAAAAAAGCTCGTATAAAATTTTAACTTGCTTCAATAAAGCTGCAGACCGAAGTTCCGATGGGCACAGAGCTATAACGAGGTCTGCACTTCGTAGATCTTCTGTTAGCTACTGATGGACCTCCAGTAGTAAAAATTCTAAGCCTGAGGAGGAGGCCCTAACATCGAGAAAACGTCGATACTGTGCGGTGGTCGAACTAACAATTCTCCGCGAGACAACTTCGAATAGGACAGCTTCATTTTTTTTTTAACCCGAAAAGCTCCGCCTCTGGAGCCTGTAAACAAAAAATCGGAACGTTTATTGGATAAACAATTTTTTATATTTTTCTTAGCAAGACATATGGTGAACGAGAAAAATTAAAACGGTAACGCGGTCGAACGGAACGGCCGCTTTTTAACAAACGGCGTTGTAAATGGGGTTGTAGCGTTGACGTCCCTTTCCCGTCCTGCAGGTGGAGAGAAACTTAGCTAAGCTAGCTAAGTTAGTTAACTTAATTGAAATGGCAGTTTAGATAAAGGTTAGTTTAATAGAGTAAGGAAACAGAGTAAGTCAGAGAGAAAGCAGACGAGGAGGATGAATGCGCAACATGCGCACATATAAACATAATGATCATGATGAAGTTAAGTGGTTGCCGCAATCCCATGAATCTCATTACCGTATGCGGAAATGAGATATGGAAAAGGGCGGGTGAAGTTCAGTGGATTAGAACTTAACGAGTGCGAGACAGGTACATGCAAGAGAAAGATTAGAAATAACTGAAAGGGGCAGAATACATTCAGTAAGAAAATGAAACATAATATATAGAGTTCAGTCTAGGTGTGAAGAGGCGGGCCAGCCGGGCGTGGTCTTTAGATCCTCTGTTCGGGTCTTGTGGATCCCGAACATACTCGGGGGGGGGGAACAGCTGAGGAAGCGTAGGCAGGTGCGTCAGAATTGCTGGTGTCTTGAAGTAGTGTAGATCCTTTGGAGGGGTGTAGATTCTCGTCGGCGTCGGTCACTAGGTGGACTAGGCGATGGACGGGGCAGAAGACAGTTTGAGAAGGATGTACGGAAAGAATTTAAAAAGATGTCTCTGACCATTCCTGCTTCAGGTGCAAAGCAACCTTCACAGAAAGCACCATTGAAAGCAGAGCACAAACCTCCTACACCTGCCCTTAGATCACCTCAACAAGTTGGAGAGCTAACACGAGGGGCGTTGGTACGTCTTGCCAAGACAACGGATGGTTGCTACCCTGGAGACTCCATCATCTCCAGTGTGTAGGGCAGTAATGAGAGCCAGTGGCCAGGAGCGTGATCGAAGAGACTCGTCCTTGACTAGTACCACATCTCCAACATGGAGTGTGAAGCCTGGGCGGAGCCACTTTGCTCTTGCGGTGCAGCTGGACAGATAGGCAGAGTTCCAGTATCTCCACAGGTCGGCTTGTAGGCGTTCCACTAGGTTCCATCGTTTGAGCAAGGACATCTTCCCAGTGGAAGGCAGCTTGGTAGGTGGGGCTCGAAGTGGTCGACCGATCAGAAAGTGCCCTGGTGTGAGCACATTGTCTTCTTTCAGGTCGTCGGCGTGAAGTGGTGCGACTGGGCGCGAATTGAGAGTTGCTTCGACCTCGGTCAGCAGAGTTGTGAGTTCTGACCAGGTGAGCGGATGAGGTGTGATGAGTTTCCGGAGGCCTATTTTCATGGCCTTCACGGCAGCTTCCCATAACCCCCCAAAATGAGGGGCTCTGGGTGGAATGTGATGCCAGGTGAGTCCGGTGGTGTTACAGAAGTTCATCAAGTCGGTCTTGTAGCTTTCAGAGTCTGCCATCCTGCGGATGGCACGAATCTCCTCGGCGGCCCCAACAAAGTTGGAGCCGTTGTCCGAGAAGATATGGTTGGGACAGCCACGCCTCGCGATGAACCGGCGTAGGGTGGCCAGGAAGTCTGGCGTAGACAGCGACTCGCATAGCTCCAAGTGCACGGCCTTTGTTGCCATGCAGACAAACACGAAGACATAAGACTTCACGTGGACAGGCTTACGAGTGTATCCAGTGCGGAGCGTCACCGGTCCGGCGAAGTCCACCCCTGTGTTGGCGAAGGGTGGGGCAGGAGTCGACCTTACAGCAGGAAGAAGACCCATAACCTGCGTTACAGGCTGGGCCAACACCCGCTGGCAAGTGACACACTGCCTGGACACACCTTTGAGAAAGTTCCTCGCTCCAGAGATGACGAAGGAACTCGACAGGATTGCCATCAGGGTGGAGGTACCAGGGTGACCGTATGCTCGATGGATAGAGGTGAGCAGAAGTCTCGCGACAGACGATTTGGCAGAGAGCGGGACGAGCTCGGCAGCAGTGTTCGGAGCATCAGGATTCCTCACTCTACTGAGAGCGATGAGATGACCGGATCGTGAGAGCTTGACTTGAAAGTGTCTAAGGGGATGACCTTTCGGTAGTGGAGAGAGAGTGTGTGCAGCATGAAACGCATCAGGGTAGGACTCGAGTTGGGAGAGTCGATAGAGTGCAGACTTGGCCCTTTCGACTTCGGTGCAGGTGAGTGTACCGGAGAGGTGTTGAGCAGGTGGGTGACGACAGTTGTGAATGAACCTAAAGATATAACATAGGACACGAACGAGTGAAAAGAAGGAAGCACGGACAGATACAATGTTAGCAATGAAAGCCAGTTGGGAGGGGGGAAGAGGGTCGGAAGGTTTAATAGAGACAGAATAGATGGAGATAGGAGGTTTGGAGCGGAAGGGAGGAGGCCAGTGTTTGGGAGACAGAGTTAGCCACTTGGGTCCGCACCACCAAAGTTCAGACGAAAGGAGGTCTTCTGCACGGACTCCTCTGCTGGCGAGGTCTGCAGGATTTTGAGAGGTGGGGACGTGACGCCAATGTTGGGCTGGTAACAACTCCTGGATTGTGGCCACACGGTTAGCCACAAACCGGTTGAGTGCTGAGGGTGCCTTAGGTAGCCAGAACAGCACGATCTGACTGTCAGTCCAGGCGTATGCAGACTGGATGGGCAGGTGCAGGAGTTCGATGGTGTGTTTCAGCATTTTGGCTAAGAGTAGTGCTCCGGAGAGTTCTGCCTTAGGGATGGTTATGGGTTTTGTGGGCAGCACTCTTGCCTTAGCAACAACGAGGGAAGTGGAGATGGAATCCGGAGCCTCCGTCCGCGCGTAGATCACTACGCCATAGGCGACGGAGTAGGCATCGCAGAAACCGTGTAGAGAGATGGTAGAATCAGATGATGAGCAGGTGAGAATGCGTCGAGGTACAGGATGATCATGAATTACGGGAAGGTCGGAGTTCCAGGCTTGCCACCGTTGGAGTAAGTCCTCTGACACTTCCTCGTCCCAGGAGAGTCCTCTCTTCCATGTGTCTTGAAAGAGGATTCTCGCAGAGATGACCACTGGGGCGAAGATGCCGAGGACATCGAACACTCCAGCGGTGATGGAGGCGATCACCCGTTTGGTAATCTTGGTTGATGGAGGTGGAAGGTCTGGGACAGCAACGTGGAGGACGTCGGCTCGGGTATCCCAGTGGATCCCGAGTGCCTTGGGTGCTGCAGGTGAGATTGGGCAGGCGTCGGTTTCCAGCAGATGTTCTGGGATCAGCTGCCTGAGTGCAGGATCATTAGTTCTCCATTTCCTGAGATCCATGCAGGCGTCGGAGAGGAGATCTCGAAGGTCTTGAAATAGTTTGAAGGCGAGCTCCGTCGTGGGGGCTCCTGACAGGACGTCGTCGACGTAGAAGTCGGACAATATCGTCTGGGCTGCAGATGGATGAGACTCTAGGTGGGTCTGGGCATGGCGACGAAGGGCTTGTGTTGCCAGAAAAGGTGACGACTTGACGCCGAAGGTCAGCCTCTTCATTCGAGCGTCGCGGATGGTGTTGTCAGCCGCCCTGAACAAGAACCGATGCCAGTCTCGTTCCTCCGCATTCAGCAGTATCTCGCGGAACATCTTAGAGATGTCCGCGGAGACTGCGGAGGAGTGGCACCTGAACCTGATCAGGACGTCTGTGAGTGGAGGATAGAGGTTTGGGCCTGGGAGCAGCTGGTCGTTGAAGGACGATCCGGTTGTGGTTCTCGCCGAGGCATCAAACACGGCTCTCACCTTCGTGGAGGTGGAGCTCTCCTTGACTACCGCGTGCACCGGCAGGTAGTAGGAAGCACGGTCGATGTCAGAGTGAGGTACTTCCTCGGCGTGGTCGAGGGTAAAGTACTCCCGGACGACGTCTTGAAAGGGTTGCAGAGTTTTCTTTGTGGTGAGGGACCTCTCATTCGCGAAGAGCCGAGAGAGTGCTTGGCGGCGGCTGTCTCCGAGTACCGGTGGAGAGTCCGTCCGAGGCAGCGAGACTGTGTAGCGTCCGTCGACTCGCTGACAGCTTGCGTCAAACTGATCTAACGCAGATTGCTCTTCGGCATTGATGGTGGGGGCTTCTGGGACGCGATCAAGTTCCCAGAGCTTGGAGATGTCAGCATCCAAGTCGGAGGTGGTGGTCACTGTGTTGACTGCTGGTCTGGCGTCGTGGTCCAGCGGGCAGGAGAGACAGAGCCCCAGCTGTGTGGGCAAAGCTCCCATGTTTCCGAGCTGGAATGGTTTGCCGGTAGTGAGACCAGTCACTTGAGTGATGCCTAGCACCAAGTCTACTCTCCCGCCCAGGTCGGCGTCGGCGAGCGAATAGTGGCGCAATTCGGGTGTGTTCAGGATCTCTGTCACGTTGGATGGTTTGGCGATTGGCTCCAGTGATGGGATGAGAGTGAACATGATGTCCGGAAGTTTATACCTAGAATCTACAGACATGACAGAACAAGTTACGGTATATTGGCACCTGGCAGTGCCTGAAATCCCAGTGATTGGGATAGGGTCGTGCCTACGGGGCAGACCGAGAGAGGCAGCTAGACTCTCTGTCATCATGGGGATCGCGGCTCCTGCATCCAGCAGGGCGCGAGCCAGTACAGTTCTGCCTCCGCAGTCGAAGGCAACCAGGGCAGAGTACAGGGAAGCCGCTCCTCTGGAGGTGGCTTTAGTCTGGCTGACCATCGCGGGAACAGGCTGGGCAGTGGTCGTGGTTGGCACCTCCCTCTCACGATGTAGCATCGAGTGGTGGCAGCCGTTACATGTCCTGCAGGAGAACTTACTGGGGCACGACTTACAGCCGTGTCCCTCACCTAGACAGTTAAGGCACAACTTACGTTCCCGCACAACTTTGTTGCGCTTGTCCACGTCGTATCCTGCAAAGGATGAGCATCTGGACAGCGTATGGGACTCACCGCACACTGGGCAGTGCAGTGCGGTTCTCCGGGGGGGCGGCAGTCTCGCAGGCGCAGGTCTGGAACGGTCTTGTCTTGGGGACGGTGGTCTGGCAGGCAGAGTAGGCAGGTAAGAAGGGCTAGGCACAGGCTGGATGCCGCGACCTCTGAGTTCCTTCTTCTGGAAGTCGACAAACTTCTGGAGGTTATCCATGTCCGGCGGGGTGTCGGGTGGCCTGTGCCGCAGCCACTCCCGTCGACATTCAGGACTCATGAAGTTCGAGGCCAGCATGGCCAAGAACGCGCCAAGGGAGTCTCCCACAAGGGAGCAGAATTTATTGTAGGGTAGAATGAAGTTATCGTAGAGTGCGTCGATATCTGCAGAGGACAAAGCACAAGAATTAATAGACAACACCTTACGGATTATGAGCGGGGCCAGCACATCTGGCGCGCCGAAGATGGCCTCCAACTTGTCCAGCATGGCATCGAGTGGCATGTCGTCCGTAGGCAAGTTGTGGAGGACCTTGAGGCCTTCAGGGTGCTTTACAGCTTTGATCAGCAGACCTTTCACCTCAAGGGCAGAGTGACCTCTCGCACGTTTCTCAATGGTACGCTTGAACATCGTACGAAAGTTCGCCCACTTGAACGGATCACCGTCGTAGGTGGGCAGCTCAATGGCGAGCGCGTTCCGGTCCGGAACGGCAGCAGGCACGGATGTGGGTGCCGGCGCAGCTGTGGGTGTCGCGGCCTCTTTGCAGGCCGCAGCAGTCATGGTGAACAGCTGCGACAACTTGTCGGTGATGGTGTCACAAATTGTCTTCAGTTCAGGCATTGCATGGTAGAACTCCGCGCAGTGATCAATGACGGAAACTCTGCGGGTGTGGAGTTTGTCAACGGAATTCCTGTAGAAAGGAGACTCTGGCATCGGCGACGCGAGTGCACCCTCGATGTCGGCGAGCAGAGAGGCGGCCTGTCTACGCAGGGGCAGGGCTTGCAAAACATTAGAAACTTCAGACTTCCACTCAACATGAGCGTCCAGAAGGTCAGTGTCCTCCGCTTCTTTTGCAGTAGAGCGGAGTTCAGGGAAAGTCTCATAGAATTCTTCAAGCTGTGCTTGAAGGGCAGTGTGCAGGTCTATGGCGGTGGACAACTGCGCCGACAACTCCTGCAGCGAGGAGGCATTAATTCTGTCGGGTCCATCGACAATGACTTTCGCAATCCGATTGTGGAGCTTCGTGGCCATGCCACGTCTGCTGCCACGTTTGACTTCAAGATCACGAACAGTGGTACTGATTTCCTCAGTGATCATCGTCGACATGACGTATTTGCTGTAAAGAACAAAATAGGGTAAGGCAGAATGATAACTTACTGATCCAGAAATAGACTAAATCCACGAGGTGCGAATTCCTGTGGAGAATTGGGCAGGGCTTCGCCTTGGGAAAGTTCCGAGAAGTTGCGGCAGAAGTAGAGGCGGGGCTGCAGACTTCTTGCGCAGTAGGTGTGAAGTGGCGTTCGCGTGAGAGAGGCGGCTCCCAGAGTAGGTGGAGATTCGGCTCACTCGGCAGATAACCAGCGGAGAGAAGATGGCAGAAGTCGCTGGGCTCGAAGGACCAATGTAAATGGGGTTGTAGCGTTGACGTCCCTTTCCCGTCCTGCAGGTGGAGAGAAACTTAGCTAAGCTAGCTAAGTTAGTTAACTTAATTGAAATGGCAGTTTAGATAAAATGTTAAGTTGCGAGCGAGCGTAGCTATCGAGAACACTTTACAGGGGATACAATGAAAAAATCTGGGATGTTTTTATATTTGCTATATATGTTTGGACGTAAGTAGTCAATTTTTGTACTTTACCTCGCCGTTTTTTGGTTTAGTTAGGGGTCCACCCGTCCCAATTGCACTAACAGAATCCTCTGGTTTATCGTCATGTACCCGTAATCACCCTAGAATTGAATTGTTTTACCGTTTTGAATTCCCTTTTGCGGGTGCAAGTTAAAACTTGGAAAACTTAGGGCTTCCATTTCTATTCCAGTTTAGTGGCGGTGGTAAGTCAATGCGCTCTTTGTCATGGTTATAAGCCGTGCGCAACAGTATTTACTTGAAAATACATTGTCCACTAGACTACCGCGAAGGTAAGTCTGTGTAGGTGCATGTCCAAGCATTCTGTGTTACAACCACTACTTAGCTAAAGAATATCACAAAGAAAACTTTTGATTAACGTGTATTGTTTTCTTGTTGTTTTTTTCCTTCAATTCAAGCAGTTGCAGAGAGTTGTTACTATGGCACTGAAATCCCTTTACCGTGTATGCGAAATTTAAAACCTGGACCTTATTTTCAGTAGCTTCAGTGTTAGAAGTCAAAGTCATTCATATAACAATAGTATAGTCTTTAGGCTCGCTCGCCATTTGTGCTCAAGCACATCACTAGTAATAATAACAAATAATAATAATAATAATAATATAATAGTAACAACAACAACTACAATGATGATAATAATGATGATGATAATTGGCGAGCGAGCGTAGCGAGCGAGACACTTACAGGGGTAACACAATCGAAAATCGGGGATGTTTATTGGCGAGCGAGCGTAGCGAGCGAGACACTTACAGGGGTAACACAATCGAAAATCGGGGATGTTTATTTATTTATTGGCGAGCGAGCGTAGCGAGCGAGACACTTACAGGGGTAAAAATGAAAAAATCGGGGATGTTTATTTATTTGTATATATGTTTGGACGTACGTATGTCATTTTGTACTTTGACCCTCGCGTTTTTGTGTTAGTTACGTGGTCGATCCCATCCCAAATTGCACTAAACAGAATCCTCTGGTTTATCGATCAGTACCCGTATCACCCTAGAAATTGAATTGTTTACCGTTTTGAATTCTTTTGCGGGTGCAGTTCAAACTTGAAAACTTAAGGGACTTCCATTTCTATTCGAGTTAGTGGCGGTGGTAAGTCAATGCGCTCTTTGTCATGGTTATAAGCCGTGCGCAAGAGTATTTACTTGAAAATACATTGTCCACTAGACTACCACGAAGGTAAGTCTGTAGGTGCATGTCCTGTTGTGTCAAAGCATTGTGTTACAACCATAATTTAGCTAAAGAATATCACAAAGAAAACGTTTAAATAACGTGTACTGTTTTGTTGTTGTGTTTTTCCTTCAATTCAAGCAGTTGCAGAGAGTTGTTACTATGGCACTGAAATCCCTTTACCCTGTATGCTAAATTTAAAAACTGGACCGTATTTTCAGTAGCTTCAGTGTTAGAAGTCAATAAGTCTTTAGGCTCGCTCGCCATTTGTGCTCAAGCACACCACTAGTTTAATAGAGTAAGGAAACAGAGTAAGTCAGAGAGAAAGCAGACGAGGAGGATGAATGCGCAACATGCGCACATATAAACATAATGATCATGATGAAGTTAAGTGGTTGCCGCAATCCCATGAATCTCATTACCGTATGCGGAAATGAGATATGGAAAAGGGCGGGTGAAGTTCAGTGGATTAGAACTTAACGAGTGCGAGACAGGTACATGCAAGAGAAAGATTAGAAATAACTGAAAGGGGCAGAATACATTCAGTAAGAAAATGAAACATAATATATAGAGTTCAGTCTAGGTGTGAAGAGGCGGGCCAGCCGGGCGTGGTCTTTAGATCCTCTGTTCGGGTCTTGTGGATCCCGAACATGCGACCGTTTTTCCCCCCCGTCTTTTTTATCATGCGACGTCATGTCTATGGACGAATTCAAAACTTTTTTTTTTCTTCTACTGTATATGTATGGACATACATATGTCATTTTGTACTTTGACCCTCGCGTATTTTAGTGTTAGCTCGTTGTTCGACCCTGTCCCAAACTTCACTAAACAAAATCCTCTGGTTTATCGATCATTACCCGTGTCATTCTAGAAATTGAATTGTTCATCGCTTTGAATTCTTTTGTGGGTACAGTTAATACTCAAAAACTTACCGGACTTTCATTTCTATTCGAGGTAGTGGTGGTGGTAAGTTAGTACGCTATTTGTCATGGTTATAAGCCATACGCAACAGTATATACTTGAAAATTCATTGTCCATAGACTAACCACAAAGGTAAGTCTTGTGTAGGTATGTCCAGTTGCTTGAAAGTATTGAGTATTACTGTGAGCATTAGAGCTATTGCTGTGAGCATTAGAGCTATTGCTGTGAGCATCAGAGCTATTGCTGTGAGCATCAGAGCTATTGCTGTGAGCATCAGAGCTATTGCTGTGAGCATCAGAGCTATTGCTGTGAGCATCAGAGCTATTGCTGTGAGCATCAGAGCTATTGCTGTGAGCATAAGAGCTATTGCTGTGAGCATTAGAGCTATTGCTGTGAGCATCAGAGCTATTGCTGTGAGCATCAGAGCTATTGCTGTGAGCATCAGAGCTATTGCTGTGAGCATCAGAGCTATTGCTGTGAGCATCAGAGCTATTGCTGTGAGCATCAGAGCTATTGCTGTGAGCATCAGAGCTATTGCTGTGAGCATCAGAGCTATTGCTGTGAGCATTAGAGCTAGAGCATTAGAGCTATTGCTGTGAGCATTAGAGCTATTGCTGTGAGCATTAGAGCTATTGCTGTGAGCATTAGAGCTATTGCTGTGAGCATTAGAGCTATTGCTGTGAGCATTAGAGCTATTGCTGTGAGCATTAGAGCTATTGCTGTGAGCATTAGAGCTATTGCTGAGAGCATCAGAGCTATTGCTGTGAGCATCAGAGCTATTGCTGTGAGCATCAGAACTATTGCTGAGAGCATTAGAGCTATTGCTGTGAGCATTAGAGCTATTGCTGTGAGCATTAGAGCTATTGCTGTAGCATTTAGAGCTATTGCTGTGATCATTAGAGCTATTGCTGTGAGCATTAGAGCTATACTAAGAAATATCACAGAAAACCTTTAAATAACGTGGACATGTTTTTTTTGTTGCTTTTTTTTAGTAGCTCAAGTGTTTAAAAGTTGCAAATCAATCATTTAGCAATAACAATAGGGTAGTTTTAGCAATTAGTGTAGTTTTAGCAATAGTGTAGTTTTAGCAATAGTGTAGTTTTAGCAATAGTGTAGTTTTAGCAATAGTGTAGTTTTAGCAATAGTGTAGTTTTAACAATAGTGTAGTTTTAACAATAGTGTAGTTTTAGCAAGTGTAGTTTTAGCAATAGTGTAGTTTTAGCAATAGTGTAGTGTAGTTTTAGCAATAGTGTAGTTTTAACAATAGTGTAGTTTTAGCAATAGTGTAGTTTTAGCAATAGTGTAGTTTTAGCAATAGTGTAGTTTTAGCAATAGTGTAGTTTTAGCAATAGTGTAGTTTTAGCAATAGTGTAGTTTTAGCAATAGTGTAGTTTTAGCAATAGTGTAGTTTTAG
>WLWD01002386.1_pt1 | contig 42609 bp, 15 predicted proteins | sample 6712731 | NCBI WGS metagenome assembly WLWD01 (sample SAMN12718690, study PRJNA576275) | sponge metagenome | isolation source: marine sponge | host: Mycale hentscheli | place: New Zealand: South Island, Marlborough, Capsize Point | collected 2014-11-01 | reverse complement strand
CCCCCCCCCCCCCCCCCCCCTCTCTCTCTCTCTCTCTCTGAAATGCATGAGTCAATGCAATGCAATTCAGTGCCTAAATCTGCATGCTTCGTGCTCCCATATGTGCCCCCCAAGCATACTTCGTCTTGCATATATGGCTACTTATGAGCATATGGAAAATTACAGAAAAATATGACACTTCACGCAACCTTCAACCTCGACCTTCCTGTTACGGGTGGATTATTACTGGCTGGAGGTCGGCCTTGGTGGAAGAAACCCTTTAGTACAATACTGGGGAGGCCACACCCTATTACCTTGCTTGAGTGAATATGAGGGTGTGGCCATACTGGACTGTTTAGTTTATGTATGACTCCCACGTCTCGTCCATTCCTCCTCTAAACTCGCAGCGGCGCAGCTAACTATGATGGGTTCCTTCGGTCTCAACTGTTACTCTGGATTTTTTTTCATTAACCTTTTTCAAGGTGAGCTGTGGTACTGGCTCTCAGTTTTCAAATAAGCCGCTCTCTAGTGCGTGTGAGAGATAGCTAGCAGTTATATAGGTGGCTGATAGTTGAGTTAATCAGTATAGTCTTGCAGCTAATAACTGGTGTTGTAAAATAACAGACCTTTAAAAGTAATTGTACAATTTGTTTTGATAAATGAGTGTTTACACTGTGTATATTAGTTGCAAACAGTATTTTGTGTGTGAGGAGAAAGAGAGAGAGAGGAGTGCTTAGTTTTAATGGTGACATGGCTGTATCTTAGAGCAATACAGGTTGATGGTGGCATATGGGATTATAGTTTTGTAATTCAGCTGTGGGGTGCATGGGTTTGATTATGTAGTTATTTTTCTCAGCCAATAAGGTGCACAGTTCAAACAGGATGTCACTTCTGCCCACATTGAGTCAGTCATGCAAGCACGGGTAACTTTCAATAGCTCCCAGAATTGTACTATTAACAGTCTACATTGAAACCCATTAAAATTTGTCACAAACTCCAGAACCTGGGAAGAGTACAATTCCACCAGTCAATCGTGGGTATGCAAGTAATAATAATAGTAATAATAGCAATAATAAGAATAAGTCATTCTCGGCTGAAATAATTATAATAATAGGAAATTTTTTTCTCTTTTTAACAGCCAATATTTTACGTCGGGTTAAGTTATAATAAAATATTGGCTTTTAAAAAGAGAAAAAAAATTTCCTATAATAATAATAATAATAATAATAATAATAATATCAATAATCCAAAGCTTTCAGATCTTGCTTACTTATACATTATCAAACTGATCTGCAAATCATTATTTTAAAAATCAGTTGTGGGTGGAAAGTTGAATATATTACAAGAATTAATTAATTAATAGTCTCTTGTTTGTATGATGACAACTGCAAGTCAAGGAAAAAATGAAGGAATCATAAGGAGTTTATTGCTTTCTATTGTTTTTTTGTTTTTTTGCTTTGTTTTTTTTTTTTAGAATGAAAATATTATTTTTATATGTTTCTGGTCAGCATTTGTAGGTTCTACATCATGGAGATGCTCACAGTTGGATACTGTCAACAACAAATACTATCTTCCTGACTTTGGAGGGACAGCAACAGTACTGGGATATACATGGGAACAATCTCCTGGTGGTGTTACTTATGTCTATGATGTAGATGACAGTACATTGACTTGTAGTGGGACTGTGACTGCTGTGGAATTCTGCTATTTTAGAACTAGTTCTAATAAGAACCACAGGAATGTATTTGATTTGCTAATATTAACACGTCAAGACAGCAGCAGTATTCGAGTAACAAAGTCTATTTCAATTAGTTTTGAGCCTTCTTCAGATCAATGTGACTCATCTAACCCACCTAAATGTTGTGACATTATGACTTTAACTGAACAAGATCAGTTTAATATTCCTACATCAAATTTTCTCATTGGAATGGTAAATGTAGAGACTCCAAATTTAGCCGCATTTATTGCTAATATGTACCCAAGATTCCAAATACCATCATATCAACTTTCAGTTGGCCAACCTACAATCAATAGTATGTTGACTCTTAGTAACGCAACAACTCAACCCTTGCGCCTCATGTGGTTTCATATAAGTAAGCAATTGAAAATAGTACTAACAATAGTGAAACTCTATACGATCTAATTGTAGTCTTATTAATGTCACAAATGGCGTAATTGGCCAGTTTGAATAGTTAAATAGTTATTATATATATATATATATGTATATATATATATATATATATATATATATATATATATATATATATATATATATATATATATATATATGTGTGTGTGTGTGTGTGTGTGTGTCATATTAGATATGTATCATAAAGGGAATACAGTGGTAAAGTGATCTAGCTCAAATCTAAATTTCTGTTCTATTGCATTACTAATGTTAACATACATTTCATTAAAAACTAGCTCTTTTTATTAACTAGGGATTTTGCCTTAAACATTATTAGTCTACTGAAATTAAGGAAAAAGTATAGGTGAACATGGAATTAAAGTTTGGTCCACTGCTCTATGCTTCACCAAGTTAAATAAATGAACAGTAATTATTTAGATTTAGTGTATTTTAATATTTCTGTTCAGCTCCATTCGATGCAGCTTCCTCAGCCAGTCCTGTTAGTATGCCACAAACATCATCATCCTTCACTAGTGGTACCTTAACTGAGACTCCAACTTCTGATGAAATGACTACTAATAATGCTCACTCTTCTATGCCACCAAGTACATCTGCTTTTAGCACAGATCCTGGTATTATATCTGATACAACTTCTAAAAATATGCCACCACTAACCACACCCACCACTGGTACTTCTGAGGATCAAAATTCTGAGAAAACTATGACTACTAATGCTCACATTACAATGCTAACTTCATCCTCTCATGTCATAACTCGTACACGTACATCTGCTTTTAGCACAGATCCTGGTACTATATCTGATACAACTTCTAAAAATATGCCACCACTAACCACACCCACCACTGGCACTTCTGAGGATCAAAATTCTGATACAACTAGGACTACAAATGCTCACATTACTATTCTAGCTACACCCTCTTCTGTCATCACTCGATATACTGAACCCTACGTTGCTTCAAGATCAACCACGACATCCTCCATTGCATCACGTAATAAAGGTTTTCAAGAAAAAGCAGGAGGAAGCAGCAATGGATTAGCTATTGGTGGAGCCATAGGAGGTATTGTAATATTTGTCATCATCATCGGCACAGTCTTAGTGCTAATTTCATTCATGTTGCATCGAAGAAAGAAATCTAAGTCAACTAAATTTGAAGGAGTTGATAATATAATCTACAATAACAATGAAGGTACATGACTTAGATTATTAGTGACAATTAGTGTTGAGAGAAAAGATTTTTAATTATATCAACAATCAGTGCTTGAATAATTTGACAAGATGAATCAAAGTGCAGTCATTGTATTGTATACTAGTAAATAACGAGGACAAAGGTAGTTTATTTAGCTCTGTGAGCTTCATATTTAACAATTAGTTATTTTGTTACATGTGCAACTTGGACTTAGTATATAACATTTACAGTTGTATTCACAAAGCCAATAAGTCACATCAAGTTAAGAGTTAAAATATAATTAATAATGTCACTATCAAGAATGAACATTGCTTTAATAGTTTGTTACATTCACAGTGCAATAATGTGCAGTGGCATAGACTAGCTACTAATAAGAATTATTTTCTTTACATTAACTTGATCTAATAGTAAGTGCAGTGTTACATATTATAATTCTTGTTTTTAGTTGTAGCAATAAAAGATCCAGTTATGAGCAATCCTGAATATGATTATTCAGAAGTGGGACCTAGCGCCGCAACCTGTAAAAGTGGAACACTATCTACTAAGCAAGAGGTTAATATTTAAATCAAATTATTTAATTTCTACTCTTCATAATTTTTCCTTCTTTATTTTTCTACTGTCTTCATGTATCTCCAGGGTTCTGTAATGGTAGAAACAATTTAACAAGTATATGGCAAGCAAATACCCATAAAAGAATAATTTATTGCATGAGCGCTACTATGCTGAGTGCAAACTACAATTGCTAGTATGTATTCATGCCCTCATACTAAACATTGCAGAATAAGAATAATGCATGTTATGGTTTCTATAGTCTGCTGTCTCTTTTTTTTTTTTTTTTGCATTTCATTGTGTAAGCAAGACAACAACCATGTGTAGTTATCCATAGGAGTAAATTGAGAAAATATCTTTAATGACACACAAAGACATGTGCATATGCACAATAACTTACTAGAAATATTATACTCTAAGTTAAGTAAGCTACTTACCTTATTTGACCAGATAGATTACATTCTCGGAGCTTGTAAAGAAATAGCATTCTTACCTAATAGGGTATTTAATTAAATAAACAAGCAATTTTGGTACAGCTGCTTCCTGGTATCAAATTTACAACATTTTGGTAACATTTTCCAATATTAAAATAGTTGCACTGGTTTCCACTCTGGAAGGCATTACTTAAATGAACATTATGTGTCAGCAACAAACTAACATTAATTAAAAATATTTTAAAATAAATAACTGATAATTAGATACGGACAAATGAAGCTAAATAAATAGTCATAGCCCTCATAGTGACTTAATATCTATAAGTTTATATCCAATTAACTGTAATGTCAGCATATTGTTTTTCATTTTCAGCAAAATTACTACTCATCAGATGGTGACAACGAAATCATTCCACATCAGGTGAGATATTGTGAACAATGTTCGACCTATTGGATAAACATATATATAAGTCTGGTCTACCACATCACTATTTCCTCAAAATATTTCCTGTCAACAACTAAGATTATATTTACCTTTTACCTTTGAAATTCTTTGGACCCTTTTGATTGAGAAAGGTTCGCTCTGGTTTTATGAAGAGTAAGAACCTGATAATTACTAGATATGTAATAATGGCCAAAATAAGTGGAGCTTACATAGATACCGCTGAAGTACAAAATACAGTCACTGAGTATATGTACAATATAGAAACATAATGCTTAAAAGAGAAATATTGGTACAAAACTTGTTTTAGCAGCCAGATGGTGGATATTAATCAGAATTGAAACTGTTCCACACACACCTACTCTTAATACACTACATAAATGATTTGATACATCATTGTATCTATTATGTCAATGTTGTTCAGTATGAAGATGTTGAACATAAACTTGAGGATATGCCATCACAACAAAACTATTCAGAGGTAATTAAGAGAGTGTGAGATTTGGAGTTAAGTTATAACAAGATACACTGCATTTTTTAGCTCACTTAAATGTCACGACATAATATCTGAAGTAACTGTAGTTTAATATTAAATAATCACTAATAAATTGCATGCTGGTCACATCTCAGCAAAATTATCTAGTAAACTTACACCTTCCTCGAAGTGCTTATATAATTCCATTAATTCAGCCTATGTGCATGTAGTTAAACTAATAGTTCCTTTATCATTATATATTACTTTTCGGATTAGTATGATGACATATACACAGTCCCTGCTAATAATGTGGTGGGTCTCTATGAGCAACTGGAGACAATGATAACAGAGGGTGTCGCAAGATATAACGTGGTGTAAGTTTCATTGAATTTTAAGGGTGAATCCGATTGCTATGCATAACTTTGAATCTCTAGTTTGGGTGACCATCTTGGTTCTGGTCAGTTTGGTGATGTCTTCAAAGGAGTGTGGGAACGCAGACATGACAACCTGGATGTGGCAGTGAAGACTCTGAAAGAAGGATCTAGTGAAGATGACAAAGTAAAATTTCTGCAGGAAGCAGCTATTATGGCTCAGTTCAAACACCACAATGTAGTGACTATGTGTGGTGTGATCAAAGATGGAGAGCCAGTGAGTTTAGAGTTTAGTAGCAAAGAAAGCTGTGTCACAATGTTTCTCCCTACAGATATTGTTAGTTCTGGAAATGCTAAAGAAAGGAGACCTGAGGGATTACTTACTCTCCATGAGGACTGATGATGGAGGAGTGAGTCCTGAGATAGATGGCCATGAATTACTCAGTTACTGCCGCCAAGTAGCCTCAGGCATGGTGTACTTATCTAACAAGGGCTTTGTCCACAGAGACCTGGCAGCTAGGAACATTCTAGTGTCAGATGACAGGATATGCAAAGTGAGTTTTCCACAAGAAATGTACTCTGGGTGATATTTAAGATATTCATAACAATGAATTGTATTTTGCCTTACTTAGATGGTACTAGTTAGAAAAGTTAGTTCTATAAAAATCATTAATTTATTAACTTAACTTTAATATAAATTTGATGAATATGTCTATTGATACAATAATACTCATTCTGTGATCATAGATAGCCGATTTTGGCATGTCACGTGATTTATCAGATGAGAGTTACTATGTTTCTCATGGAGGGAAGATTCCTGTCAAGTGGACAGCTCCTGAGGTGAGTGTAATAATTCCACACACATGATTTGTTTAATACTTCACATAAAAATAAATCTTTGAAAGAAAATAAAGAAATTTCTGTTGGTTAGTTGAGAGCAAGACTGTAGCTTAGCAGTATCCCTTAAAGTATAAATACAGAATTGGAGTGATTGGTGGCTGGGTGGTTGTCATAGCTAAGCTCAGTAGTAGAACTATTGTGCATTAAGCAAACAGTCCTGAGTTCGATTCCCGGTAACAGCCTAACATTTCTTATTCTGCATTAAAACAAACATACACACAAAAGAGTGAGAATATACCTGTTTTAACCCATCACTGGCAAATTTATGACACCCAGAAGGATACATGATAATGGTTCATTTATTATTTGCTGTGAAATCGTTCAGCAGGAGATTAAATTTAAAGCAGGTAGAGAAAAACTGTCCACTGCAAAGATGTAAGAAATACGTATAAACAGAAATCTAAAAATTTATTACTATTGCTACAATCTTGAGCTCCACTTCAGAAGGTCATAGTAAGTGCATGGGGTAGAAACAAGTGCACAGCTTATTCATCAGAAGTGCTAAACTCTGAGCTTCAGAATTACTTTTGGATGGACCAGCACTTGGAAAGCACCCAGCAGCCCATGTTTTAAATTCTAAAAATAAATTAATACTGATACTTGGTGTCGATTTTATTCTTAGTACTACATTTCAGCAACATTAGACCAAAAATTGGAACGTTTTATTGGATAACCAAGTTTTTAAAGTGAAGAAATGCCGACCATAGCTAATCCTATATGCACTTGTGCCGGTGAAACAGTTTTAATGTTCTGAAGCTATTTGTGACCAGCTATGAGAAAACATACCATTTGTGAAAAAAAATTGAAAATTTGAGATTTTAGTGTTAAACAAGAGAGAATTTTATGCTGAGCGCGTTGATACCTCATTTTGAACATTCAGTTGCTCATGGGAGAAGATACGACCCACGCTTCAAGGTGTTTTGATATACCGTCCAACGATATATTGAGTTTTAACACCGCAATTGAAAATTGGAGCCGTCCGCATACGGTCCTTGTTACTACAGCTCAGCATTTTTGCCGGTAAATTAATGATATAGATTTTGAAAGTTATTAATACTAATCAATCTCATGAAGTAAACTTTACTTGGCCAGGAGAACATGTGATGCATAACATGAAGTAGGCAAATGTAAAATTGTGGCATTTAGATAAAATAATAAAAATGTTTACTTAACTGAGTGAGGATCACAATATATACTTCTCCCTGCCTGAGTTTTTTTTCTTAATCATGCAGTTATGCAGTTGTTGCTGACATCATTATGTGAAACTTAAACTAATATTGTTATGTTTGTTCTAGGCCAATAGCTACATGGATAAAACATGATAGGAGATGCTTTGCCAGCAACACAAGTAACTGACAATGGATAAAGCCCAGTGTGTTTGCATAGCTAGCTACCGGGGAGGAATAGAAGCCCTGCCCTGAAGGCGGGGGCACTACATATAGAATCCCTCCCTGAAGGACCTAAGAGATTTAAAGTCCCTCTGTCACAATACAAAAACTACAGTAGCTATGTTAAACATTTTGGTAAATAGATAGATCCAAGGCATTAGTTTAAGAAAATGAAAAAGAATTGAAAAAAATCGGACGTTTTGACTTTCAGGACCCGCACGCAATTTTGAATTAATTTTACAAGTGGTCGGTTTTCTCATAGCGGGTCACATCTGTTGGATATCATTTCACAAGTAATGAAGGAAAACGTTCATTTTGTATATTCCATTGACATTGAATTTGGTACCAAATGATTCACTGAAATTGATACTGCTGTTGCGCATTGTGACTCAGTGATGCAGTGCAGCCTAGTTGCAAATAAATAATATACATTGCAGTATAAAACATGATTATGTTACATGTTGACCAATTGCTCACTCCACTCATGAAATTTACTCAAGGCTCTCAAAAATGTAGCATAGCATGTGTGCCTCCTATTAGAATAACATAAAGTGTAAACATTATAAATACTTAAAATTACATTGACAACGTGAGCTACAAATCTAACTGAACACTGAAACTTACTTCTCAGTCCAAATATGTATATTGTTTGTGTGTGTAATATTATGTATATGCATATATTATTCTTTTCATATGTTAGAGAGTCTCAAAGAATTTTGCTTGCCAAGTGGCTTAAAGTTTTCTAAATTTTTTTGCAAAAGCACCAGGTGTTACATGCAAGACAGAACACACAACATGAGAATTATCACTTATTAGCATCTGTTGTATTCTTGTAATAGGCTCTATTCTACAAGAAGTATTCCACTGCCAGTGATGTGTGGAGTTTTGGTGCTGTCATGTATGAGATTTGGAGTATCGGACACAAGCCATTTGAAAACATGCAAAATTCTCAAGTGAGTCTAAAGCTTTTTCATAGTTTAATATTATTTTTAAAATAATATGATTTATGGATGCAATTTGACTTTGAAAAGGTTACTATGTGAAATTATGACGTATGCGACCTTCAGCTTAATATTAGTCCCTATGAATTTGGCAATATCTGTGCTATTTCAGTGGCCATGCTGGAGTTTACCAATACAATAGTGATCAATTAGCCTTTGTTTCATTTAAAATTTAATCATTGGAATTAGAGCCATTCCTTCCCGGTACAGCTTTGTCTAGTTAACTTTGTTGTAACAACAATAGCTAAAGATCATTAGTAGCTAGCATTAAAATAGTCACTGTTTATTAATTCCAAGACGGCACTAAAGTCCTCACAATTGCCACATGGTATATTTTATGTATTTTTTTTCACAATTCAATGCATCTTAATTATTAACTGAAAACTATATATTTAAATACATCATGTTTTAAGCTAAAATACAGCTACTACATTGACATAGAATTAGCCATATCTTGAGTGTGGAAAGGGATACTTGATTTTTGTTGCTGTTCTGAACTGGTGCAAAGATAATGTGTCTATTTGTCTCTCTGTCAACAAGGTTATTAAACTGCTGAACTCTGGGTATCGACTTGCTCCTCCTCCTGGATGTCCTCATGCCATTTACAATATCATGATTGCATGCTGGTATGTATTAAATTTCATTACATTCACAAGCTGTAAACATCATTACCTTAAAATTAACATTGCTGTTACTTGAATGATAGTATGTAATAATAACGAATCAGAAGGACAATATTGCAAAATAAAGCAATCTTAGTTACTGGATCATAATATATAGCTAATGTTGAAATTAAAGCTTGATATGTAAAGTTTCAGTAAACACTCTCAATATCAAACAAACAGCAGCTATATTTTGTGCGGTAAAACTTGCCATGAGACATATTTATAACATCAAGCATCAGATAGTTTTTTAAATTACATGCTGTTTCAGGTAATATTCAAAATTAGTTTTTAAGAATAATAGCTACAATTTATCCAAAACTGTTTGAGTGGCCATATCAGCATGTTAATCCTTGTATTCATTAGGCATCCTGAAGCACATCAACGTCCTGATTTCAATGAACTCTCCACTAAACTGTCTGTTTCCAACTCCAAACTCCTTCAGAAGGAGAACAAGTCAGAAACTCCTGCAACATTCAAACTCGGAGCTGATTTATCACATGGAGATGTCATGTATGAAGACCTGCAGAGAATGTACCAAAAATAAGCAATAAAAACTAACAAACAGACTATGTGGCATAACATTTCACGTAACAAATGATACACAATTTATCACTTTGTTTCATTTTCATATTTCCTGTAGATTAGTAACATTGAAACATTGCAATTAGTAGCTTATTGATTCTCAGTTCCCATTCAGTCTCAGTTTCATGATGCTTATTAAATTTTGTGTTGTTTTAACCCTCTCGTTCCTGAATTGTTTTGACGCGCGCGGAAAAATCTAATTTTCTACCGCGGAATAGAGCATTGCCGTTTTATTTTTTTAACTCGATGCTGGCTGGGAAAACCCCATAGCAACCATATATCACTAAATAGAGCAAGAGTTTGGGTTTCCCCTCATTTTTTGATTGAGAAAATTGAATAATATTTAAGCCATCTACTAATACTTCAAAAAAAAATTTTTCCCCCCCCCAAAAAATCCACTTTTCCCATCAATAAAAAAATAAAATAAAATAGAAATAATATTGTTTGATGCATTATATACCAATATTATATTAGTTCAACAATAAAATATGTTGTTTGTTGTGTGTGGTGCTGATTGTGATCATGTAGGAGACATCTATGAGTTTCCACAAGGAACGTATGCCATCGGACGTCGAGCTCCACTACAAAACAATTTCATATACACAAAACACAAACAACAAAGATATTTGTAATACAAACAACAAATTATTCATGATCCTATATAATTGCAACTTTATGATGTGTTGTATGCGGTTTTATACAGGATTTTTGTTTGGGGTGGGGCTCCGAGTGTACTTCGCCACACCCATTTTTTTGAACCTACACTACTTTGATGCACATCTTTGCATACGAGTCTATACTTCACACTGATGATCAGTGTTCGGTCCTATGCACTAAATGGCTCAGTTATGATAGGAACATAATGGGATACAATATCAGACTAAAAATAAATGCTTCCTAAATGTATATTTCTATTCAACTCCCAAAATTCTAGGGGGGAACCCAGCGCTAGCCTCCCACTGTATGAACACCTGCTATGTATACTCCACACTGTACATGAGAGAAACATGTATTGAGAAAGTGTACTTTGAAAATGAAAAGCAGTACAAGCACACACGTGGAATTCAACTTACCCGGCATGGATGGTGTCACAGACTGAACGATCCCTCCCATAGGATCCGGAACCTCCATACAATACCAAAAAAACACAAGACAACAATGACATTTGTAACATAACAGCTGGCCTCGCTGAATTGAGCCCCCCCTCCCCCGTCATTACTTTTCACTGACATTCTTGTACCATAACCCCCCCTCCCCCCGTCATTACTTTTCACTGACATTCTTGTACCATAACCCCCCCCCTCCCCCGTCATTACTTTTCACTGACATTCTTGTACCATAACCCCCCCCCAGCCCTAGCTGGACACCAAAATATCAGTAAGTTGAAAAAATGAAATTCAACTTACCAGGCATGGATGATGTCACAGACCGAAAAAGACCACCGAGTTTGTTCTCTCTCAGGTTGGATCCGGAAACGCCACATACTGTTTGTTCATGGTTGCTCTCTCTCTCTTTCCACAAATGCACGCACACGCATACACGCACACACACACACACACACACACACACACAAGAAAAAAGAAGCTACAGGTGAATACAGATCATAAAAATAAATGTATATTTTATTATACATAAATTGACTGGTGTACTCACACACACACATGAAATTCAACTTACATGGGCATAGTAGTCAGAATCCAAAAGATCCAGAGTTCCCTCCCAGGTTGTATATGGAAGCGCCACATACTGTTTGTCCACGGATGCTCTCTCTCATTCCACAAATGCACACACACACATACACACACACACACACTAGAAAAAAGAAGATACAGGTGAATACAGATCATAAAAATAAATGTATAATATAAATTGACTGGTGTACACACATACACATACATGAAATTCAACTTACATGGGCATAGTAGCCCCGATTGGAAAAGACCCCCCCCCTCCCCCCCCGAGTTCGTTCCCTCCCCGGTTAGATCTGGAAGCGCCAGAATAACATTTCAACTCCACGCACACACATATACATCGAGTGTGCAGCTCCACCTCCACTACAACACCACAAAAACACAGACAACGACAACGACAATAACAATACATATTACTTTTGGGATGTTCAGGGAGGGGGAGGGGGGAGAGCAGCCATAAATATCAAAGTTTGTGGTCCTTTACACAAAAGATTATGGAATATCAATGAGTGTGTTGTCATCTTTCTTCCACTCTCCCCCTACCTCATCCACCAGACTCTTGTTTTTCAATTCCCGCCTTCTCCGACCGCGAGGACGTCCAGAACTCGGAGCAGGAGGAGCCACTTCCTCTTCTTCATCACTGGAACCTGCTGCCTATTCGTGTTTCATCATTGGAAGACTCAGGTCCGGTATCCTCTCCTTCATCACTGGAAGACTCTGCTCATGTCCCCTCATCTGCGTAATCTGGGTCGGTGACTGCATTCACATCTGGTCCTAGTAGTATATGTGGTAAAAACTTTTTTTAATTTTTTTGAAAATTTGAATTTGTTCAAAAAACCACAAGCCACTTTCAAATCTCAAAACTCAATGAAATATATATAATATTATAGCTAAACAGCTTAGTCTATCTCAATATAGCTATAAATAAGTCCTTTTCACAACAGAAGCTTGCTATTTTTCAAGAGAAAGACAAGAGAAAGACAAGCTTACCTCGATCATCTTCTTGACTCCCATTTTCAGTATCAGAGTTGACGGGGTCTGGTCCACCAACCCTGATACAGGGCCTCCTATAGCCCTAGATGTAGTCTCCCTTCTCTCCGCTTGATCCTGAGTCGCTAGAGTCAACATCAAGCAAGTCTAAAACTTGCACCGCATTGTAACTTCTAGACGCCATCTTCCAAAAAATGACTTTGAAAAAAAATTTTTTTTTGCATAGTTACCGAGGTCACACGACACGCTCACTTTTTTCCTATGATGTAATAAGCATTACCTAAGACTGTACGTAATAGGGAGGACCCCAGTTGAACTGGCGATTTTATAAAAAATGGAGAAGACAGTAAGTCAAACCGCAAAGTCTTGGTCCGCAAAGAAGCGGTTGTTTCAATGTGTTATGGAAGGCTACTGAGCTCAAGCAATTTTTTGCTGCTTCTACAAAGCTCTGGAGATGACTGGATCCATAAATGAAGCTGCTGTGAAGACGGTAACTTTTTTTAAAATTCTACGGAGAACCGATGTTTTTTTTTTTGGCCGAGGAAGAAATAAACGCAACTGCTGTGAGGTACTGTCGAAGCAGTCCTGGCTGGAAGCTATTTTAGATGCTTCTCCAATGCATTGGGCACCTGTGTATGCAATCTGAAGGTTCTAGCTATAAAGTAACTATTTTTAAAAATTCGGAGAAGTCAATCGGTCTTAACCCGCTTTAAAGCGGGATCCGGAACGAAAGGGTTAAAGTGCCTGTGAAAAACCATTAAATTCACTTTGTAACTTTAATAAGAATTTGAATGCAGCATGTCCCATTAAAACCATTTTAAGTGCTTACATACTCCTTAGACTCGTTAGATTATATTACCTCAGGAGCAGTCCACTTCACTGGGATTAATCCACCATGGGAAAGGTAGTAACTCTCATACATCAGGTCTCTTGACATTCCAAAGTCAGCAATCTAAACAACATCCCTTCTTAAACTAAATTGCTGTTATAAATGTTTACTTTTACCTTACAAATCTCGTCATTGGAAATCAAGATATTTCTTGCTGCTAGATCTCTGTGAATAAATCCCTTGTCAGACAAGTACGCCATCCCTGATGCCACGTGGCGGCAGAAGCTCAGAAGGGTGTGGCCATCTATGCTTGTTTTCCCACCATTTTGTGGTCTTGTATGTATAAGGTAGTTTCTAAGATCGCCTTTTGTCAATAATTCGATTATTAAGAGAATCTACAATAATATGATCAGATAATTTCATTTAATAGTAGTGTAGCTGTTCTCTTGGGTGGACGAGTTCTTTTTGCCGTTTTATATATGAACTCTTGTGACTTAATAATTCCTTTCCTAATCAAACTGCATTAATCACAGCAATTGATAGCAGATGTATGCCCTGCTTGCCACTGCTACTATGGAACCATCCTGAAGAAACAACTTCAACGCATGGGGTGTTTCCATTTCACCTAGAGGAAGTGTTCAGTTACACCCCTGTACACCCTTTATTATACCAAATGGGGTGTTGTGGTACACCCATGTCCAAGTTCTACTACACCCCTATTAGGGCGCATAATGCACCAAATATGGTGTTATTGATACTCTACCAATGGGGTGTTGTGATACTCCCTTAAACTAGCTACTACAACACTCCAAATGGTGTTCTACAATACTCACTTTATAGCCATATATTTTAGTGTGTAAAATGTATTCCAGTAAACAGCAAATGCAATAAATATTAGTCCGTGATGTGACATTGTATCTGTGTGATAGGTGAAGAATTAACTGTTCATGAATGAAGATGCTCAGGACTTCTTCATACAGCCAGGATGATTAGAACTGTTCATCACTCATGTCAGCTGTGATCTACAAACAGCAACAATAAACAAAAAACAACAAAACATAATGGTAATTGACTTAGGATATTCCATACCCTTTCCCAAATCTCAGCATGTCATACTTTTTTCAAAAGTAAATATAAATAAAACATATATTGCACTTGTTTAAAAATGATGACAACATGTTTAGAAGACAATAAGGACCCAACTTCGTTTATTATTCCACGGACATAATTTGACACTCAAGTCATGTCCATTCCCACACTTTCTCTTGAAGTCTTTATGAAGTTCATCCACACTTTCATTTAACCTATTAGTATCATATCAACACTATATGATTGGAAACATTCTACTAAGTGTCTTTTGTATTGATACCCACTTGTGTACAAACTGACTGTTCGGTTCCCTACCAGTCTTACTGCACACTTCACGTAATAGCTAAAAACAAACTAAAATATTTCTCTCTCCTTCCCACCATACACTCACACTATGACGATCAAATAATTTTCAAATATAGCTTAAGCAAGGTCCTTTACCAATAAGAAGTGCCCATGATACAGACCTTTATGAAGTGCCTGTGACCCTTTATCAACATGAAGTGTCTATAACACAGACCTTTATAAAGTGTCTGTGACCCTTTACCAATACAAAGTGTCCATGCTACAGACCTTAAAGACGGCCCTGTGACCCTTTACCTACATGAAATGTTCAAATGTCTATGATACAGATCTTTCCAAAAGGTCCTACAGGATCAAAAATTGTTTACCTAAGTGCCTATAACAAAAACCTTTTTAAAAATAGTCCAAGTCTATAGTGTATATAACACAGACTTTACCAAGTGAAATCAGAAAACTTTATTAAGTAAGGGTTCACTAAAGTCATTTTATAGGGACCTTCAGTGGGATCAGAAACAGAACTGTATACAAGTGCTATATGATTGTATAGGCTGCATGTGACCCTTTACCAACATGAAGTGTCTATAATACAGACCTTTTATAAAGTGCCTGTGACCCTTTACCAATACAAAGAGCCCATGATACAGACCTTTATAGAGTGCCTGTGACCCTTTACCAATACAAAGTGCCCATGCTACAGACCTTAAAGATGTCCCTGTGACCCTTTACCTACATGAAATGTCTACGATACAGATCCTTCCAAGGTCCCACAGGATCAGAAATTGTTTACATAAGTGCCTATAATAATACAAACCTTTAGTCTATAAAGTGTATATAACACAGACTTCACCAAGTGGAATAAGAAAACTTTATTAAGTAAAGGTTCACTGAAGTCATTTTATAGGGATCTTTAGTGGGATCAGAAACAGAACTGTATACAAGTGCTATATGATAGTATAGCTGCCAATTGCTGCCTACACGGTCTATCAAGCCGCTTATTTCATTCAATCAATCAAACTATAGCTTACAACAAATTACTGCTGTTAATCTAGCTCCACAATTATAGAATTTACGCTAAATTGGATAGCCGTAAAAGTTACTAGAATTTTGCCCCTACCCCACTGCGGGCCTGCCCACATGAGATCTTTATCAATGTTAAGTTTTGTAGTCAGAAGTATTTTTGTTGAGTTTTATGGTCATGTACAGTAGGTAGCGGTAGCGTGTGTATGTGTGTTAGCAAGGATTGTACGATCACAAGACCAGAACATTGCAGCATTATGTGTGAACAGTAGGTGGGAGTTTGTGTTAGTATTTAAGTTGTGTGTCTCGTGGTTCGAGTTAGTTCTATGTCACATCATCTCAATTCGCTGTGTCGTTATCCTGTGTTTAAAGTATTTTAATCCTACCTAAAACCTATTCCTTCGGGCGGGTATGGTTCGCCGGGTAGTCAGCAGGAGGCATACACTCTGGTGGCAGCAACTACTTTGCTGTCTCCAGGTGCGAGCGAGAGAAGGGAGCGAGTAATCCAGACGTAATCGAGCCCACACCCACGTCATTCTAATTTAATACAGATAATAACGTTATCAATAATATATGGCAATTTAAAAATAGTAATGTTTAGGTAAGCACTCCCTATGAATATTCTAGAACACATCTGCTCGGTAAGGAATGTCTTGTCACAACAACGTAAATCAGATATATGGTAAAGGGTTCCTGATCTAAAAGAGGTACTTGAACCTGGTCAACCAAATAAATGGTAAAGGGTGTGTTGTCACAATAAGGTAACACAAGTACTTGGTAAAGGGTTCCCGATCCTACATCAACCAATTTCATGGTAAAGGGTGCCTTGAATATTTAGTAAAGAATTCCTAAAACCTTGGAAAATATTGAGGTTGTGTCACAGGCATTTGGTCAACCGTAAAGTATGTCAAATACAGTAACCCACAGTCTAGAACTTGGTAAAGGGTCCCTAATTCCAATTAACAGGCCCATTCACCAGGACTCACGTTTAGTCAGCAATCACACGTTAGGTATCTGACAAGCATAAAGTAATTAAACAGTTATTGTTAGAGTGAGAGAGTTGACAGTCCTGTGATAGGCACTATTAAAGGTGTATCATAGTTACTAGGCTAATCCTACTTATATCACAAGGAGTCTAGCCATCATGGTATTTGGTAAAGGTCACCAATCCTAAAAGAGGTGACATTTCAATATATTGGTATAGGGTGTCTTGTCAATAGACATGTTATACTAACGAACTCTCAATTTTTTGTGCCACATGATGCACAGTTTTCCAACCAATGGTCACTAATGAATATTAGCCTCTCCACTCTAACATTATAAGTGATCATCATGCAACCTTTGTGCATTCTCTTATAATTCAAATATCAGCTACAAAATCCAAGCACAAAGTGTGTGGAGGTACTCTGCTAACTAGAAAAATGGAATCTCACCGTTAATATAGAAATGCAGCATGTATCTGCCGTTACTAGAATCATTTGGGGGCTATTCCACAGTGTCAGCTGTCCAGTGGAGGTGCACTGTAGAGGAGTAAAGTCAGACCTATTCAGACTTCTATATTCATAAGCTCCAGTGTCCTCTTAGCTCCATCAATGCTGCAGATAGCATGGTGGAACTCCCAACAGCCTGAAAATAGAGATGGGAAAAAAAGTTAATGAAAGTAACCTCAAGATGTGTTAGACTCCTGATTCTAAATATAGCCCAAACATGTGCTTGCATGCATAAAAGGTCATCAAACACTCCTGACTTGAGTAAATATGAATGTGTGCTAAAATAACTTCCAGATAAAATATGCATTCACAATTTAGAAGTAGCTAGCTACTGTCTACTACTACATAATGACTGCCAAAATTTTGAACCAATATCCCAGCAGATTTATTCAGCATATATTCTGGGGGCTGCATCTATGATGCTGAGGCTTCTCTTTACTGCTGCAAGATACTAATACAATTTTCAATCAAAACTTTCTTTCACTGGTCATTAAAATGTTGTAGCTATCCGAAGTCAAACTCAAACATTATACAAATAGCGCACACCACAAATTACGATAGTTCACCCACACTAAATCACTACCACTAAAAAATTACTTCATCTCAATCACATCTCTCTTCGGGGTGGGGGGCTCCTTCTAACCTGACCTTCACCATTGTCTGCCTCGTACAACTCACACCACCGCGCACAAAATACCCGAAAACTGGAGAATTTACACCATACGCATCATCACGTCAATTATTGGTAAAGGGTCTTTACTACCAGCTGGGGAGAAAAGGGCGTGGCTGCACTACGAGGAGTATTTATGAATAAAATATTTAAAAATGTTGAATTTAAATTAGTAGTATAGTGTAGTTTATAATAATAGTTTGCATGGTACATATAAGTCCACAAACACTGAAGAAGACTCATCAGAGTCTAAACATCTGTAATGGACTTAATACTAATCTATGATGTAGATGAAAATACATTGAATTGTAGAGAAACTGTGACAGTTGTTGAGTTTTGCAATGATGACTCGATCACAGTCACAAACTTTATTCCATCCCTTGCAGCAGCTACGTAGTCTCATGGGGCCAGACCCTTTACCAAATGCAAAGCGGGAAAAGAGTCTGGTAAAGTGAGGGGGGTGCGCTGTACCTGACCAACGAATTCCTGGAAAATGCGGTGTCAATCATAGCACCGGATTACCACAAAATGTGAATTACAAGTGTTGTGCTTATTGCTCTGCTCTCACAGTTCACTGTTTAACTGGCTCCATTTAACTATAGTTGTTGTTTATGCAGAAGTGACTTGTATGGTTCTTTCAGCAGAATTGGATTTTCTATCTTCGAAAATGAAGCTTAAAAAAAGTTGGGGAGTAACTTTGGATGAAGTTTTGGATATCCATAGAAACAGTTACTTGTGTATGCTTTGTGATATGATATGTTGGTCAGGCAAAGAGAGGGAAAGGTTCCAATTCGGCTATCTTCTGACGAAGTTCTGACATCTTCAAAAATGTCATATCACAAAGCATACACAGCTAACTGTCTCTATGAATCTTCAATACTTCATCCAAGGTCACTCCCAACTTCTTTTCAGCTTCATTATCCAAGATAGATAAGCCATCTCTGCTAACGGAGCCAGTTAAACAGCGAACTGTGAGAGCAGCTTGAACAATAAGCGTAATGCTTCTAATTTTTGTGGTAATCTGGTGCTATTATTAACACCGCAATTTCCCTGGGAATTCGTGGGTCTGGTACAGCACATCCCCCCCCCCCCTCACTGATCAGACCCTTTTCTCATTTTGTGTTTGGTAAAGGGTCTGGCCCCACAAAAATATAGAGCAGCAGGATCAGTTCAGTCTCCCAAAGTTAAACTTTCTTCTTTGTTTGTCCAGGCGGGCTAATCCCAACTTACCTGGCCTCTTTACCGCTATGCATTAGCATGTTCAATGCAATCATACTTACTATTAACACAGTGGTGTGCAAGCCAGGAAGAAAACTATTTCGCATTACTCATATGCCACCCACTCACTTGTTATATTTCTCAGTTTTACGCATTGATAGCAGAATAAAAAATTATAATATGTAATTAAGTGTGAATTTCAATACCTCACTATAACTTTACTTCTTTTTTTTTAAATAGAAAGAGTATCGCAAACTACTGCCAGTTATATATGTGAGAATTTATGAATCATTGCAAATAAATCACCTTCAATTACTTCGCTCATCAAGTGATGTATGACAACTTATATGAACTGTCATAAAATGCCACTCACCTGATGTTCAATACATTCAATTCATAAAACAATAAATGAAGCACCAAATGTGCGAAACCTCAGCACTACTACACTAACTATTAATTACTAAATCATCTCTGACCAAAAGAATAATTTTTGGCTGTTTTTTTACCCAATAAAGCTGATATAGCACAATAAAAGGACTTCAATAAGTTCATACCTAAATCAAGGATTAATTGTCAGTAACCTCCAAAATGACTAAAAAATATAGTTTTTAATGAATATAAATAAATTGGATGTCTTTTTTAAATGATTTGACTAATAATCAATCAGCTTAGGGTTTGTAGGGGGGAGGGGGTGAATCACTGCCACACAGACATCAGGAATTATTTTCCTTATGGTTGCTACCATTGTCTGTAGTATTAGCTGCAAGCCCTTCAGGTACACCCGGCCCAATTCAATCTTTGGTATTAAGTTATTATGTATTAAGCTCAAGCAACTGGTCAAGGACCCAGCTTAGCAGAGAAAAGAACAAAGAACAAGCTGACACACTTTATGTTACATTAAACCAACCGCACAAGCACAGGTTGGGTAAAACATGTTGACCTTTTACCCAACCAGGTAAATCAACTTGCACACACACATGCATACACACATGCACACACACATGCACACACACACACACACACACAAACATACACACACACACACACTGTTATGAATAGAAATAGAATGACTTGATACAAAAAACATTAACTATAAAGCATTCACTTCTCCAACAAAAGGGTTGACAAAAACTATATTATTTAGTCACATTTACCTTTAAAATACTCCAAAGCATAATTAAAACTGCATTGCATTAATTTTCATTGTAATAGTCTGAAGATTCCTACAGAGTTCCATCTAACAATGTCACGGGACTATATCAGCAGCTCAACTCAATGGTGGTAAATATCATATCAAGACATAACATAGTGTAAGCCAATCTTTCACTCCTGCACATGAACTCCAAATATAATGTCTAATTCCAGATTTTGGTGACCATGTTGACTCTGGTCAGTTTAGTGATGCCTATAATGGAGTGTGGGAAAGCATGACAAACTCAGTGTGGCTACAAAGACTAAAGAAAAGCTCTAGTGAAACAGAAAAATTAAAGTTTCTGCAGGAAGCCACAATAGCGGCCCAGTTTAGGCATCCCAATGTGGTTACCATGTACAGAGTTGTCAAGGATATAGAACCAGTAGAATTGCAGTTCTGCTTATTCAGATTTTCATAGATTGAGAATTATTGAACAAAGAAGATTCAAGGAATTACTTACTCTCCATGTGGACTGATGATGGAGGAACGAGTCTGAGATAGATGGCCATGAATTACTCAATTACTGCCGCCAAGTAGCCTCAGGCATGGTGTATACATATCTAACAAGGGTTTTGTCCACAGAGACCTGGCAGCTAATAACATTCTAGTGTCAGATGACAGGATACGCAAAGTGAGTATTCTACATATAACATGTGTGTAAGGAAGCAATTATAAAGTGTGGAGGCCAATCAAGTTACCACATTTACCATGCCTACATTATTGGTGTGTTTTAAATGATTATTACGTAATCAATCAAAAAAATTGATATACATTTTAGTGTAAACTGGCAAATATATATGACACCCAGTAGGATAACATGATAATGGTTCATTTATTATTTGCTGTGAAATCGTTCAGCAAGAGATTAAATTTAAAGCAGGTAGAGAAAAACTGTCCACTGCAAATAATGTAAGAAATATGTATAGACAGAAATCTAAAAATTTATTACTATTGCTACAATCTTGAGCTCCACTTCAGAAGGTCATAGTAAGTGCATGGGGTAGAAACAAGTGCACAGCTTATTCATCTGAAGTGCTAAAATCTGAGCTTCAGAATTACTTTTGGATGGACCAGCACTTGGAAAGCACCCCAGCAGCCATGTTTTTAAATTCTTAAAATAAAATACTGATACTCTGGTGTAGATTTTATTCTTAGTACTACATTTCAGCAACATAAGACCAAAAATTGGAACGTTATATTGGATAACCAATTTTTTAAAGAAAAGAATGCCGACCATAACTGAGCCTATATTATTATGCCCTTGTGCCGGAGAAACAGTTTTAATGTTCTGAAGCTATTTTGTTGGATATCATTTTACAAGTAATGAAGGAAAACGTTCATTTTGTATATTCCATTGGTATCTAATGATTCACTGAAATTGATGCATTGTGACTCGGGGATGAGGTGCAGCCTAGTTGCAAATGAATGATATACATTTCAGTATAAAACATGATTATGTTACATGTTGACCAATTGCTCACTCCACTCATGAAATTTACTCAAGGCTCTCAAAACTGTAGCATAGCATGTGTGCCTCCTATTAGAATAACATAAAGTGTAAACATTATGAATACTTAAAATTCCATTGACAATGTGAGGTACAAATCTAACTGAACACTGAAACTTACTTCTCAGTCCAAATATGTATATTGTTTATGTGTGTAATATTATGTATATGCATATATTCTTTTCATATGTTAGAGAGTCTCAAAGAATTTTGCTTGCCAAGTGGCTTAAAGTTTTCTAAAGTTTTTGTGCAAAAACTAAATTGAATTTCAAAGATATTATTTTATTCGCTAGTTATTCAATAAATTTAAGCACCAGGTGTTACATGCAAGACAGTACACACAACATGAGAATTATCACTTATTAGCATCTGTTGTATTCTTGTAAAAGGCTCTATTCTACAAGAAGTATTCTACAGCCAGTGATGTGTGGAGTTTTGGTGCTGTCATGTATGAGATTTGGAGTATCGGACACAAGCCATTTGAAAACATGCAAAATTCTCAAGTGAGTCTAAAGCTTTTTCTTATTTTAATATTTTTTTTAAAATAATATGATTTATGGATGCAATTTGACTTTGAAAAGGTTACTATGTGAAATTATGACGTATGCGACCTTCAGCTTAATATTAGTCCCTATGAATTTCGCAATATCTGTGCTATTTCAGTGGCCATGCTGGAGGCTACCAATACAATAGTGATCAGTAAGCCCTTGTTTCATTTAAATTTAATCATTGGAATTAGAGCGATTCCCTCCCGGTACAGCTTAGTCTAGTTAACTTTGTTGTAACAACAATAGCTAAAGATCATCAGTAGCTAGCATTAAAATAGTCACTGTTTATTAATTCCAAGCCAGCACTGAAGTCCCTACAATTGCCACATGGTATATTTTATGTATTTTCTTTCACAATTCAATGCATCTTAATTATTAACTGAAAACTATATATTTAAATGCATCATGTTTTAAGCTAAAATACAGCTACTACATTGACATAGAATTAGCCATATCTTGAGTGTGGAAAGGGATACTTGATTTTTGTCGCTGTTCTGAACTGGTGCAAAGATAATGTGTCTATTTGTCTCTCTGTCAACAAGGTTATTAAACTGCTGAACTCTGGGTATCGACTTGCTCCTCCTCCTGGATGTCCTCATGCCATTTACAATATCATGATTGCATGCTGGTATGTATTAAATTTCATTACATCACAAGCTGTAAACATCATTACCTTAAATTTAACATTGATGTTAATTGAATGATAGTATGTAATAATAATGAATCAGAAGGACAATATGGCAAAATAAAGCAATCTTAGCTACTGGATCATAATATATAGCTAATGTTGAAAAATTAAAGCTTGATATGTAAAGTTTCAGTAAACACTCTCAATATCAAACAAACAGCAGCTATATTTTGTGCAGTAAAACTTGCCATGAGACATATTTATTAAACATCAAGCATCAGATAGTTTTTTAAATTACATGCTGTTTCAGGTAATATTAAAAATTAGTTTTTAAGAATAATAGCTACAATTTATCCAAAACTGTTTGAGTGGCCATACTATCAGCATGTTAATCTTTGTATTCATTAGGCATCCTGAAGCACATCAACGTCCTGATTTCAATGAACTCTCCACTAAACTGTCTGTTTCCAACTCCAAACTCCTTCAGAAGGAGAACAAGTCAGAAATTCCTGCAACATTCAAACTCGGAGCTGATTTATCACATGGAGATGACATGTATGAAGACCTACAGAGAATGTACCAAAAATAAGCAATAAAAACTAACAAACAAACTGTGTTGCATAACATTTCATGTAACAAATGATACACAATTTATCACTTTATTTCATTTTCATATTCCTGTAGATTAGTAACATTGGGACATTGCTAATTAGTAACTTATTGATTCTCAGTTCCCATTCAGTCTCAGTTTCATGATGCTTGTTATTTAGGATAATTATTTTTTTAAAACAACAAATAAAAAGTAATTAAGATAATTACGATTTTACGAGAAAATACACATGCATTCAGGGATATTAAAAAAGTTAGTAGTAGATGTAGTAGTAGTAGTAGTAGTAGTATATAAATAAAATATTTGAAAATGTTGAATTTAAATTAGTAGTATAGTGTAGTTTATAGTATAGTTTGCATGAAAATACACATGCATTCAGGGATATTAATTTAAAAAGTTAGTAGTAGATGTAGTAGTAGTAGTAGTAGCTATATAAATAAAATATTTAAAAATGTTGAATTTAAATTAGTAGTATAGTGTAGTTTATAATATAGTTTGCATGGTATATATAAGTCCACAAACACTGAAGAAGACTCATCAGAGTCTAAACATCTGTAATGGACTTAGTACTAATCTATGATGTAGATTAAAATACATTGAATTGTAGAGGAACTGTGACAGTTGTTGAGATTTGCTATAGTGGCACTACTAATGATCAACAAAGAGATGTGTTCACACTGCATACAATAGCAAAATGATGACTCAATCACAGTCACAAACTTTATTCCATCCCTTGAAGCAGCTAGTCTCATGGGGCCATACCCTTTACCAAATGCACAGCGGGAAAATAGTCTGGTCAAGTGAGGGGGGTGCGCTGTACCTGACCAACGAATTCCTGGAAAATGCGGTGTCAATCATAGCTCCGGATTACCACAAATGGTGAATTAGAAGTGTTGTGCTTATTGCTCTGCTCTCACAGTTCACTGTTTAACTGGCTCCATTTAACTATAGTTGTTGTTTATGCAGAAGTGGCTTGTATTTCAGCAGAAGTGGATTTTCTATCTTCGAAAATGAAGCTGAAAAGAAGTTGGGGAGTAACTTTGGATGAAGTATTGGAGATCCATAGAGACAGGTACTTTTGCATGCTTTATGATATGATATTTTGGTCAGGCAATGAGAGGGAAAGATTGCAATTCAGCTATTTTCTGATGAAGTTCTGACATCTTCAAAAATGTCATATCACAAAGCATACACAAGTAACTGTCTCTATGGATCTTCAATACTTCATCCAAGGTCACTCCCAACTTCTTTTCTGCTTCATTCTCCAAGATAGATAAGCCATCTCTGCTAACGGAGCCAGTTAAACAGTGAACTGTGAGAGCAGTTCGAGCAATAAGCATAAGGCTTCTAATTTTTGTGGTAATCTGGTGCTATGATTAACACCGCAATTTCCGTGGGAATTCGTGGGTCTGGTACAGCGCACCCCCCCCCCCCCTTACTGACCAGACCCTTTTCTCGTTTTGTGTTTGGTAAAGGGTCTGGCCCCACAAGAATGTAGAGCAGCAGGATCAGTTCAGTCTCCCAAAGTTAAACTTTCTTCTTTGTTTGTCCACGAGGGCTAATCCCAACTTACCTAGCCTCTTTACCACTATTTACTCAGCATATTAAATGCATCATACTTACTATTAACACAGTGGTATGCAAGCCAGGAAGAAAACTGTTTCGCATTACTCATATGCCACCCACTTACTTTTTATATTACTCAGTTTTACACATTAATAGCAGAACAAAAAATTATAATATGTAATTAAGTGTGAATTTCAATACCTCTCTATAACTGTACATTTTTTTAAATAGAAAGCGTATCGCAAACTACTACTATTTATATATGTGAAAATTTATGAATCATTACAAATAAACCACCTTCAATTACTTACTCATCAAGTGATGCATGATAACTTATATGAACTGTCATAAAATGCCACTCACCTGATTTTCAATACATACAATTCATAAAACAATAATAATGAAGCACCAAATGTGCGAACCCTCAGCACTACTATACACTAACTTGAAATTACTAAATCATCTCTGACCAAAAGAATAATTTATTGGCTGTTTTTACCCAATAAAGCTGGTGTAGCACAATAAAAGGACTTTAATAAGTTCATACCTAAATCAAGGATTAATTGTCAGTAACCTCCAAATGAGAGTGTGACAGACAGACAGACAGACAGACAGACAAATAGACAGACAGACGGACATAACTAAATCCTCTCATGCATGTGTTTCCTGTAGTTTGTAGCTGATCAGATGTACAACTAGACTGTCATCTATCTGAGGTTACACTTTACCTAATTTGACATTGATTGCTGATATGCCTGATGTTATTCCTGTGGTTACATCAAATATTATAATTTATATGAACTGGCCAGGTTGAATACCATAGTGAAAACACATCAACATTACAGAACAATTCAGCGGTAAGGTCACTATATGCTCTTAGATTATAGCAAGTTTTGCTAACAGATTTAGGTTTTGTTGAACAACGATGTTAATAAATATAAATAAATTGGATGTCTTTTTTAAATGATTTGACTTAGTAATCAGCTTAGGGTTTGTAGGGGGGGAGGGGGGGGGGGTGGGTGAATCACTACCACACACATCAGGAATTATCTTCCTTATGATTGCTACCATTGTCTGTAGTATTAGCTGCAAGCCCTTTAGGTACACCCGGCCCAATTCAATCTTTGGTATTAAGTTATTATGTATTAAGCTCGAGTAACTGGTCAAGGACCCAGCTTAGCAGAGAAAAGAACCAAGAACAATCTGACACACTTTATGTTACATTAAACCAACTGCACACGAGCACAGGTTGGGTAAAACATGTTCACCTTTTACCCAACCAGGTAAATCAACTTGAACACACACATGCATACTGCATACACACATGCACACACACACACACACACACACTGTTATGAATAGATATAGAATGACTTGATACAAAAATTATTAACTACGTGTATAAAGCATTCACTTCTCCAACAAAAGGGTTGACAAAACTATATTTGTTAGTCACATTTACCTTTAAAATACTCCAAAGCATAATTAAAACTGCATTGCATTAATTTTCATTGTAATAGTCTGAAGATCCCTACAGAGTTCCATCTAACAATGTCACGGAACTATATCAGCAGCTCAACTCAATGGTGGTAAATATCATATCAAGACATAACATAGTGTAAGCCAATCTCTCACTCCAGCACATGAACTCCAAATATAATGTCTAATTCCAGATTTGGTGACCATGTTGGCTCTGGTCAGTTTAGTGATGCCTATAATAGAGTGTGGGAAAGCATGACAAAACTAAGTGTGGCTATAAAGACTAAAGAAAAGCTCTAGTGAAACAGAAAAATTAAAGTTTCTGCAGGAAGCCACAATAATGGCCCAGTTTAGGCATCCCAATGTGGTTACCATGTACAGAGTTGTCAAGGATATTGAACCAGTAGAATTGCAGTTCTGCTTGTTCAGGTTTTCATAGATTGAGAATTATTGAACAAAGAAGATTCAACGAATTACTTACTCTCCATGAGGACTGATGATGGAGGAACGAGTCTGAGATAGATGGCCATGAATTACTCAATTACTGCCTCCAAGTAGCCTCAGGCATGGTGTATACATATCTAACAAGGGTTTTGTCCACAGAGACCTGGCAGCTAAGAACATTCTAGTGTCAGATGACAGGATACGCAAAGTGAGTATTCTACATACATGGGTGTAAGGAAGCAATTATAAAGTGTGGAGGCCAATCAAGTTACCACATTTACCATGCCTACATTATTGGTGTGTTTTAAATGATTATTACGTAATCAATCAAAAAAATTGATATACATTTTAGTGTAAAGTGATGGAAAAAGTGATGAAATATGACATAGCTTAGTCTCACAAACCAAGACCCTTTACCAACCTTTACCTGCTACATTACATGGGGGGGGGTAAAGGGTCTGGAACACCGCTATTGACTCAGAGTTCCACCCGGAAGTTGTAATTAGGCTTTAGCACTTTAAATAACATATATTAAGTGACTGTGAGTGAGAGTAGTGGGGGAGGTTCACGTAGAAAGTACCAGTTGGGAGGAGGAATGGTGATATAGTAATGTTAAAGTGCTTTGGCAAAGATCTCTAAGTGTGAGTAGTGTGATATGGTGGGAGTTATCCAAACTCTTTCCAAACTTTGTTTTGAATTAGCTGACTCTTATTAAAATGAGTGTGTAATACCGATGAACTGCCATGGTATTGTCAAAATGCAAAGTGTCAGGAAGTTATGCAACTGCAGTTCAATTTTGGTAAAGTTCCACTGAATGTAAAGTAAAATGAAGCTTCTCTTTGCAATTGGTCTAAGCTACATAGCTAGTCTGGCTCAGTGTGGAGCCATTCCAAATGTGATTGAAACAAAGACTAATATCGTCACTCGTCTGACTCAGCGCAATCAATGTAAGTGCCTAGTTATGTATATCTTGTAGCCTTTCGTTAAAGTTGTTTTTGTTCATTCAGTGGATATCCATTGTACTGACATTGTTGGCTGCTGTCCTGTGATACAAAACTGTACTGACAATGTTCTTAAGATACTACCCAACAGAAAAGTCAGGGCAGTAGTAGCTGCTTCAAGAGGATATGTCAATAAAATACCATGTGGATGCTCATCTAGGAAAGATATGTGTATTGAAGATGACAAAGGCTACTAGTCAGTACCTAATTCGCTAGTCCCATTTCTTGTCATAACTATAATGTGTAATTAAATGTATTCTACTTTCATGTAGTTGGGATGTGTACTGGGGGTGATGGACATTGGGATTATTACATATCGGACAATCTAGAGCCATATCGGATAGAACATCAGTATTCAAAGCCGGGGACCTACTATGCTGGCTTCTTCTTATGCAGCAATCCTAAACCTGGTTGCTACTCTCAGATGTGCTGTGATACTTACTTACCCTCAATATCTGTGACACAGTAGATTTCAATTACGCTAGATTGTCACATTTAATATATTATTCAGTATGTATTACATAATGCTGAAACATTTTTATTGTATAGCGATACATTAGTTTACATAAATAGCAATACTATTTTTTGTCTGTATTATACTTATATTCCTATGCAACTAAACTATACTTCTCTCACTCCTGATAATGTGAATGTCAAATGAGATATTGGACGTACAATTTGGAAGCCCTTATATTATTACTAGCTAGTATCTGATAGATGAGCTGATTCTATACGTGAACGCATCAAGTAAAATTGGGCACTCGCTGCATTTTTGGTAATTTTGAGAAAAATTTGATTCTAGTTGTTGTATTGCTTAGTTTTTCCAACCACCATGCTATTTGATGTGGCTAATCATTTGCTAATGGTACTTGAAGTTACCAGGCATCCCAGTACACAACATAGCCTTTATTTTGAATCCCATAACTAACATGTTCATGCTAAGGTCAGATTTAACAATAACAGCTCATGTTGATTGTCTAACTTTATGTGCTAAACATCTAATGGAAAGTATGCATCATGCATGTATCAAATCTGGCATGGTAATAGTGTATACACTGTTGATTGTTGAAGTGTATGCATGAAAAATCCATTAATGGGGTATAGTGTTGCCACTGAGTCCATGAGTTCAGGAAGATGATGTGAATCAAACAATAAATATTAATTTAAATGAAAAGGGAAAAAAATGAACTTATAGGATTTATTTACAAATTTATATTTGGAATGAATATTATATAGAAGTACACTGTACTGATGTAAGATTTTCTGGAATCTTTGTGTGACCTGTGCTACATTAAAATGGCATGATAGAAATAGTGCTTGCATCATGACTATCTGACAGCAGTTAAACACACACACATACACACACACACACACACACAGATCTACTGTGGGTTATGAACATGATCATAATATCTCGGTGGCAGTCTTCTGCAACAAGTCTGCCATTTTTTTGGTACAAAACTGTAACCTACCACATGGAATGCGAGATCAGTTGACTTGGTATTGTGTGACACTTGTTTACCTATGAATGCAGCTAAATAAAGAAAGGGAATGCTTCAATTATGGATTTCTTTCTCAACCATAGCAAAGTTGTTTTATTCTTGTCCTGGGATTTATCTAGGTAAGTTGTGATACTAGTCATAAAAGCCTCTCAACAATATTAGTTGTATTTAGACTAAAGCTTGAACAGCTTTTACACTATCCTTGTATTTAGTTAAGCACCATAATAATATTGGAGTTTTTTTTTAATACAAAAAAATAATAGCTCCCATACATATAAACTGTCAAGTAGGTTCAAGTAGTACTAAATATGACCTTAATGAAAACCTGAATCTCAGTGGACTTAAAGTTTATTGTTGAACAAGTGCGACTCTCGGGTCTAACAAATGAAGAAAGAAGTCTATTGACAAGTGAAGTGAGGAAGACTCTCCCAGGGGTAACACAATTGAGAATCACTACATTTCTTAATATTAGTACATGCATGTATGCAACTTGCAACACCTTTTTTGCCTGCTAATTCTGAGTAAGTTGCTGGTTTCAATTGTTTAAACAATAATATCATGCTTTGCTATGAGTGCACAAAAATAATTAGGTAAATTTAATCTTGAGTATATGACTTCCAATCCCTTAGAGGGAAAAACATGTGTTGGCAATATTCCATCATTTTTGGCAATGTAGTAATAAAATTAACTACCCCTCTAAATCAAAACATCTTTCTCCATATGCCATTGTCTGCCAAATATTGTTGTTGTTGTTTGTGGCTTAGATAGTATGGCCTTCTAAAGCTCACACTGAAGAGAATATATATGTATGTAAAGAAGGGCATTATACTGGATTTTTTGCTATGAAAGAAAAACGTGTCAAGCTATAAAAACTAATATGGTGATGATGGTTTACTAGGACATTTAAATTATCAAACTATAGAATGAGAAGAGGGGGATCCTATATACAGTTGTGTACAATAACTTAAGGAGGAAGAAACTAATTTTATGGGTAATGGAAATTGGTTTTAAGGATGTACTGGGAGGAAAGTGGGAGGGTGAAATTGAGGCTCTCAGATAACACTGTTTTTAATGTATGCATCAGTATCATTCCATAAAATGCTAAAAAAATTGAAATCTTGTTAGGTACTACAGAATAGAAAATTATATTATTAATAGAACTGATTGAAACAGCAAAATTGTAGCCTCAACACAGACATTGTGTGTGTGTGTGTTTGTGTGTGTGCATGAGTATGTGCACATGCACACATGTATTGACTACATAGTCAGAAGTACGAAGGATGAACAAAACCCTATGTGAAGAGGATGAATATTTACTTGGATTCAACACAGATTATGAGAGAATATTGCTATCAACTTGTTCTGTTATATGTGCACTATCAGGGTAACATTCAAAGATAGCATATCTTAAAGGAAGTCAAGGGAGCTAACTCCTCTTTTTAAAGTGAGTGAATCGTATCAGAAGGAGAGAACGTGTCAATAGAGTGAGTTGTTTGAGTTTATCTGGCAGTAGTTTAACTTAGAAAATATATATTTGGGGGGGGGGGGGGAGGGCGAGGTCATAGGTATTAGTTAAGTGGTTATCACAAGTATCAATGTCCAACAATTAATTCATTTGAAAAACATAAATTTCTAATCCTATACCTGGTAAAAAGTCCACATTGAGAAAAACAGGAATGTTTGATGAGAACACATCAGACCTAAAAAGTTACTACTGAACGAGTTCAACAATAATACCGTAAAAGTAGTGAAGTGGGTCTATGTTATAACTTGGTAAAGGATCGTTGCAGTTACATTTACCTTCTGTAACATATGTATAAGATTCACAGTAAAAATGTTAAAGGTGCCTGGGCATATATACAGCTGTAATAATCTTCCTAATTTTCAGGGGCGTTGGAATGGATGTGGCCGAGTGGCCATGGCCACACCAAAATTTTTAACATAAAGGGGATGTGTCTAATTTTTTTCTACTCTTTACCCGATTTCGTGGTCATTGTCGATTTTGGGCTGTCGAAATCGAGCGGTTGAAATGGCTTCTGCTGGGATCAAATAGCTAATATCGAGCCTTTAGAAGATTTTTGGAAACTCCAGACCTGCCTGGTCCTTCTAGAAGATTTTTAGGAAACTCCAGACATGTTTAGTTCTTCGTTTATTATTCCAAAGCAATCTTTTGGAAAACAAATGTAGTTTGGAGGTCTTTTCAGCATTGTTGGTCAGCAAAATGGCCATTTAAAAAAAGTTTTTTTGGTGTTGTTTTCTTTATATGTCCAAGTTAGTTTGGCGGGCCAGACTCTTTACCTTTTTTTTTATGGGCGGGGAAAGGGAAAAGGTCTGGAGGCATCAACGACTTGTTCCTGAAGAATTTAATTAAAAAGTGTCAAAATTGCATCACATATTCCCCCGCGCATTTTAATATTTCCCGGGAAAGCAGCTATAACTTGCAGCTCGACAGCATACCGGGTTGCGATCTGGCTTAGCTATGGAGTTCTGCTTAGGTTGTGGCTCTGATCTTCCATCAGAGTCTAGATATGTCCGTAGGCTAGTTGCATCTCCTTTAACCCATCCTCATAGCTGTAGGAGCCAGACTCCTACATGGAGAATGAACTCCTTAATCGTTTACTGTTGTTATCTTGTTTCAGCTTAACTCATGCACATCTTTGTTTTCTGTTATTCTTTTATCACTCCATTATCAACATTAGCACCACTGACTATGTTCTAGAACTTTCTCTCCTTGCATGTGCTCTGTGTGTTGCCTGTTTTCTATTGGTCAGTTCAAAGTCATGTGTTTCTCTGGTGATCTCAGAGGCTTGGCCTATATAGGCATGACCCTCTGAGTTCTCCAGGTCTTTTTCCAGTCTGACATCTGAACACTCTTTTATAACTCTTCTATGTGAACTGGTACGAGTTTAGTGAAGTCCTAGTATATGAGATACAGTGATAGACTGGGAAGAGAACTGGTGGCGGCTACTCTTTACTATATAGCAGAACTGCACACTCAACAATAGCCTAATTTGTGAGCGCAAAGTTTGCTGCTGCAGTGATGGCAGCCTCAGAAAAGCTTCTCTCCTCCAGATTGCGCCGCAGGTAGCTGTAATCTTACATTACAAACCTCATCAGGTAAGAGTCTCCTATGCTTGAAGAAAAAAAAAAAGAACCGTATAATGACGCATTATAATGACGTCCCATGACGAATGTACCAAGAAATGTGCTAAAACCGCCACCCCAAAAGTGGGGTGGCTATTACAAGTCGTTGATGCTAGTGACTCCAGACCCTTTCCCTTCCCCAGCCCATAAAAAAGAAGGTAAAGGGTCTGGCCCGCCAGATTATGTCCAAGTAGCTATATTAGCTATACGTCTACCAACATAATAGCTATAACTTCAATTTAACGTTATTTATTTGACATGAACCTACTGATTGTTATAAAATTATTTGTTTTGTAGTATACTAGCTAAAAAAGTAGCTTGCACTGACTTATTTTGGTTTGATTAGAGCGGCACTTGAATTTATTAGATACGCAGAGCATAGAATTACACTGTATTGTAATGAGTGGGTGAGGTTAGGTGAGTGTGGTTATAATGGCTGCACCAATACAATCTGGCTTCCTACTTCCGTGTAAATATAGTATTTTTGTATAATCAATATAATCTCTATGCACACATTCCTTCATGAACAAATTCCATGATTAGTGGTGAAGGAAGATGTTTCGGTAAAAGTGAGCTCCAAGGGCATGTTTTTTTGTGGTTTAAAAGTGTTCATGTGAGAAATCACCTCATTAGCTTATTAGATTGTGCCCCAAAATAATGCCCCCCCCCCACCCCACCTTCAGAAACTTCAAAATAGGATTACTGTCCTCAAGAGGAGCTCCATTGTGATATTCTTTAGCTAAGTAGTGGTTGTAACACACAATGCTTTGACACAACGGGACATGCACCTACACAGACTTACCTTCGCAGTAGAGTAGTGGACAATGTATTTTCAAGTAAATACTGTTGAGCAAGGCTTATAGCCATGACAAAGAGTGCATTGACCTACCACCGCCACTAAGGATTTTCAGAGCTCGTTAATTGAAAAATACTGGAACTGTGAACGCTTTACCTAACTTACATAATTAAAGCGCGGGCGAAAACAGAGGTCTCACGTACCCCATAAACAGATAAATAAATAAATATAGCAAAATCTCGATTGAGTTACCCCTGAGAGTGTCTCGCTCGCTTCGCTTCGCTCGCTCGCCAATTATTACACTTGTGACAAATTTGGGAAAGGGGCAAGGTCACACAAAAGGGAAACAATAATTATCATGAGTATACCTGTTTCAAATATCATTTGTTAACCCACTATCACTTTGAAAGTTATGCCTAAAATTGTTTTCATTATAAAATTATTTGTTTTGTAGTATACTAGCTAAAAAAAAAAAAACAGGTTTTGGCAAAAACATGGCATCAACAATTTAGGGACTACCCACACTCCCAGCTGTTATTTCAGCAGCTGCTCTAACCATTGAGTAGGCTACACCCAGGAAGGTAAAGCTGTAAAACCAAGAAAATTGACAAGTTTGGCAGGTTGCTATAACTACAAGGGTAGAGCTTGCTGCAGGCTGCAGTGAAATAAAATAACAGAATGAAATATCATGAGATATTTCAGGGTCACATACCTAATTATTATGAAGATATCTAGGGTGGAATATAATATGTGTAGCTATAAATATTTTTCAGTTGTTTTTGTTTTTTTATTGAAATGTTTAAAGAAATAAATTTTCTCTCCAGTCTATGAATTTCATAGCAAGATCTGTCAGTTCAATGTCATATGTTATATCATTGTGAATATTCATCAACATGGCATAATGAAGTACTGAATTTCAATTAGGATATCAATTCTTATCTTCTTTCCCAAGAAACAAGACAACATCTGGTTTGCCATAGCTAATGACAGCTAAAAATAGTAATCAGTATTTTTATTGGTTTTATTGATTTTTAACTGCAAGCCACTGCAATTCAAATCTCAAATCTGCATAGTGCCTATACCCCCCAAGAATACCTGGAGAGCATATGGAATTTGGAAGGGGAAAAAAATTTAATTACAGGAAAAACAACAACAACACTCTCTGACAACCTGAGCCTTATCTGTTACCGACGGTCATTGGAAGTCAACTCCGGGTGGAGGAAACCCTTACCCACCTCCGGTAGTATTGTTAATGAATGAAAGGGCGTGGCCATCCTGAACCGGTTAGTTTTATGGTTTAAATTACGACTCCCACATGCCTCATCCGAACGAATTATCCTCTAATCTAGTCGCAGTGGCGCCGCTAACTACGATGGGCTCGTTCGCTTTCAACTATTACCTGGGATTTTTTTTTATTAACCTCTTTCAAGGTGAGCTGTGATGATGGCTCTCAGTTTTCAAAGCTACTTGTTCCTAAGTGGTGTGTAGCCAATTGTTGGATTGTTGGATAAATAGTTGGTTAATCACTTTACACTGGGTATATTGGCTGCAAGACAGTATGTTGTGTTTTTTGCAGAGAGAGTGTGAGAGAGAGAGGAGAGAAAAAGGAGTGCTTAGCTTTAGATGATGACAAGGCTGTATCAAGCTATGTTTCATAAAATTAATAAAATGGTTTTCATGTCAGTAAATTGCTGGTACCCTCCCTCCCCCCCTCTCTCTCTCTCTCTGAAATGCATGAGTCAATGCAATGCAATTCAGTGCCTAAATCTGCATGCTTCGTGCTCCCATATGTGCCCCCCAAGCCAAGCACGCCTGCAGCGCCTGTGGTGATCCTCACCCGATCAGTAAATGCAAGGCAAGCAGCAAGTCACAAGTAGAGGGCCACCCAGTCTGACGGACCCAATAGAACGAAAACCAGAATATGATGTATATCGTGGTATACGTTATTTTATGAATATAGACAGAGAGCATATTTTCTATTAAGTCTTTCTTGTATTTTCAATTCTTGTAATACAATTAAGCTATCTTTTTCTATTTGACAGGGTACAAATCAACCTGAGTGGAGATGCTCCCCTCTGGACACAAGCAGTAACAAATACTATTTTCCTGACCTTGGAGGGAGAGCACAAGTATTGGGATACTCACGGCAACCATCAAATTTTAGCTATAGTTACATCTACAGTGTGAATGATGATGTATTGAACTGCAATGGGACTGTAACAGCTGTTGAGTACTGCTACAATATAGGTTCAAGCAGTCATAAGACTGTATTCACCCTTTTTATACTTACTCACAGCAATGACGGACTTATAGTAGATAGAAATATTCAAATAAAATTTGTAGAAAATCAAAATCAGTGTGGTGATCCTTGCTGCGAAGTAAGATCCTTACCTGACGGAGATCAGTTTGTTCTTCCAGCACGAAACTTCCTCATTGGTGTGACAATTGAGGATGAAGGCCCAAATTTACTAGGATTTGATTCCAGCAGTCACCCAGGATTAACTGCCCCAGACTCGTATTTATATTATGGAGCACCTCAAGCTTCCAGTATGCCTATTGATCTTGGTAGCATGCAATCTCAAGCTTTGCGTCTTATGTGGCTTCATATTAGTAAGTAATTGTAATAGTTTACTTTTAGCCTATTAAATGTGGCAATTACATCATTAAAAACTAGCTCTTTTTATTAACTAGGGATTTTGCCTTAAACATTATTAGTCTACCGAAATTAAGGAAAAAGTATAGGTGAACATGGAATTAAAGTTTGGTCCACTGCTCTATGCTCCACCAAGTTAAATAAATGAACAGTAATTATTTAGATTTAGTGTATTTTAATATTTCTGTTCAGCTCCATTCGATGCAGCTTCCTCAGCCAGTCCTGTTAGTATGCCACAAACATCATCATCCTTCATTGGTGGTCCTTTAACTGAGACCCCAACTTCTGATGAAATGACTACTAATAATGCTCACTCTTCTATGCCACCAATTACATCTGCTTTTAGCACAGATCCTGATATGAGATCTGATACAACTTCTACTAAAAATATACCACCACTAACCACACCCACCACTGGTACTTCTGAGGATCAAAATTCTGAGAAAACTATGACTACTAATGCTCACATTACAATGCTAACTTCATCCTCTCATGTCATAACTCGTACACGTACATCTGCTTTTAGCACAGATCCTGGTACTATATTTCATACAACTTCTAAAAATATGCCACCACTAACCACACCCGCCACTGGCACTTCTGAGGATCAAAATTCTGATACAACTAGGACTACAAATGCTCACATTACTATTCTAGCTACACCCTCTTCTGTCATCACTCGATATACTGAACCCTACGTTGCTTCAAGATCAACCACGACATCCTCCATTGCATCACGTAATAAAGGTTTTCAAGAAAAAGCAGGAGGAAACAGCAATGGATTAACTATTGGTGGAGCCATAGGAGGTATTGTAATATTTGTCATCATCATCGGCACAGTCTTAGTGCTAATTGCATTCATGTTGCATCGAAGAAAGAAATCTAAGTCAACTAAATTTGAAGGCGTTGATAATATAATCTACAATAACAATGAAGGTACATGACTTAGATTATTAGTGACAATTAGTGTTGAGGAAAATATTTTAAATTATATCAACAATCAGTGCTTGAATAATTTGACAAGGTGAATCAAAGTGCAGTCATTGTATTGTATACTAGTAAATAACGAGGACAAAGGTTGTTTATTTAGCTCTGTGAGCTTCATATTTAACAATTAGTTATTTTGTTACATGTGCAACTTGGACTTAATATATAACATTTACAGTTGTATTCACAAAGCCAATAAGTCACATCAAGTTAAGAGTTAGAATATAATTAATAATGTCTCTATCAAGAGTGAACATTGCTGTAATAGTTTGTTACATTCACAGTGCAATAATGTGCAGTGGCATAGACTAGCTACTAATAAGAATTATTTTCTTTCCATTAACTTGATCTAATAGGAAGTGCAGTGTTACATATTATAATTCTTGTTTTTAGTTGTAGCAATAAAAGATCCAGTTATGAGCAATCCTGAATATGATTATTCAGAAGTGGGACCTAGCGCCGCAACCTGTAAAAGTGGAACACTATCAACTAAGCAAGAGGTTAATATTTAAATCCAATTATTTAATTTCTACTCTTCATAATTTTTCCTTCTTTATTTTTCTACTGTCTTCATGTATCTCCAGGTTTCTGTAATGGTAGAAACAATTTAACAAGTATATGGCAAGCAAATGCCCATAAAAGAATAATTTATTGCATGAGCGCTACTATGCTGAGTGCAAACTACAATTGCTAGTATGTATTCATGCCCTCATACTAAACATTGCAGAATAAGAATAATGCATGTTATGGTTTCTATAGTCTGCTGTCTCTTTTTTTTTTTTTTTTTTGCATTTCATTGTGTAAGCAAGACAACAACCATGTGTAGTTATCCATAGGAATAAATTGAGAAAATATCTTTAATGACACACAAAGACATGTGCATATGCACAATAACTTACTAGAAATATTATACTCTAAGTTAAGTAAGCTACTTACCTTATTTGACCAGATAGATTACATTCTCGGAGCTTGTAAAGAAATAGCATTCTTACCTAATAGGGTATTTAATTAAATAAACAAGCAATTTTGGTACAGCTGCTTCCTGGTATCAAATTTACAACATTTCGGTAACATTTTCCAATATTAAAATAGTTGCACTGGTTTCCACTCTGGAAGGCATTATTTTTTATATTTAGAAAAATGAACATTATGTGTCAGCAACAAACTAACATTAATTAGAAATATTTTAAAATAAATAACTGATAATTAGATAGGGACAAATGAAGCTAAATAAATAGTCATAGCCCTCATAGTGACTTAATATCTATAAGTTTATATCCAATTAACTGTAATGTCAGCATATTGTTTTTCATTTTCAGCAAAATTACTACTCATCAGATGGTGACAACGAAATCATTCCACATCAGGTGAGATATTGTGAACAATGTTCGACCTATTGGATAAACATATATATAAGTCTGGTCTACCACATCACTATTTCCTCAAAATATTTCCTGTCAACAACTAAGATTATATTTACCTTTTACCTTTGAAATTCTTTGGACCCCTTTGATTGAGAAAGGTTCGCTCTGGTTTTATGAAGAGTAAGAACCTGATAATTACTAGATATGTAATAATGGCCAAAATAAGTGGAGCTTACATAGATACCGCTGAAGTACAAATTACAGTCACTGAGTATATGTACAATATAGAAACATAATGCTTAAAAGAGAATTATTGGTACAAAACTTGTTTTAGCAGCCAGATGGTGGATATTAATCAGAATTGAAACTGTTCCACACACACCTACTCTTAATACACTACATAAATGATTTGATACATCATTGTAGCTATTATGTCAATGTTGTTCAGTATGAAGATGTTGAACATAAACTTGAGGATATGCCATCACAACAAAACTATTCAGAGGTAATTAAGAGAGTGTGAGATTTGGAGTTAAGTTATAACAAGATACACTGCTTTTTTTAGCTCACTTAAATGTCACGACATAATATCTGAAGTAACTGTAGTTTAATATTAAATAATCACTAATAAATTGCATGCTGGTCACATCTCAGCAAAATTATCTAGTAAACTTACACCTTCCTCGAAGTGCTTATATAATTCCATTAGTTCAGCCTATGTGCATGTAGTTAAACTAATAGTTCCTTTATCATTATATATTACTTTTCGGATTAGTATGATGACATATACACAGTCCCTGCCAATAATGTGGTGGGTCTCTATGAGCAACTGGAGACAATGATAACAGAGGATGTCGCAAGATATAGCGTGGTGTAAGTTTCATTGAATTTTAAGGGTGAATCCGATTGCTATGCATAACTTTGAATCTCTAGTTTGGGTGACCATCTTGGTTCTGGTCAGTTTGGTGATGTCTTCAAGGGAGTGTGGGAACGCAGACATGACAACCTGGATGTGGCAGTGAAGACTCTGAAAGAAGGATCTAGTGAAGATGACAAAGTAAAATTTCTGCAGGAAGCGGCTATTATGGCTCAGTTCAAACACCACAATGTAGTGACTATGTTTGGTGTGATCAAAGATGGAGAGCCAGTGAGTTTAGAGTTTAGTAGCAAAGAAAGCTGTGTCACAATGTTTCTCCCTACAGATATTGTTAGTTCTGGAAATGCTAAAGAAAGGAGACCTGAGGGATTACTTACTCTCCATGAGGACTGATGATGGAGGAGTGAGTCCTGAGATAGATGGCCATGAATTACTCAGTTACTGCCGCCAAGTAGCCTCAGGCATGGTGTACTTATCTAACAAGGGGTTTGTCCACAGAGACCTGGCAGCTAGGAACATTCTAGTGTCAGATGACAGGATATGCAAAGTGAGTTTTCCACAAGAAATGTACTCTGGGTGATATTTAAGACATTCATAACAATGAATTGTATTTTGCCTTACTTAGATGGTACTAGTTAGAAAAGTTAGTTCTATAAAAATCATTAATTTATTAACTTAACTTTAATATAAATTTGATGAATATGTCTTTATTGATACAATAATACTCATTCTGTGATCATAGATAGCCGATTTTGGCATGTCACGTGATTTATCAGATGAGAGTTACTATGTTTCTCATGGAGGGAAGATTCCTGTCAAGTGGACAGCTCCTGAGGTGAGTGTAATAATTCCACATACATGATTTGTTTAATACTTCACAAAAAAATAAATCTTTGAAAGAAAATAAAGAAATTTTTCCGTTGGTTTGTTGAGAGCAAGACTGTAGCTTGGCAGTATCCCTTAAAGTATAAATACAGAATTGGTGTGATTGGTTGCTGGGTGGTTGTCATAGCTAAGCTCAGTAGTAGAACTATTGTGCATTAAGCAAACAGTCCTGAGTTCGATTCCCGGTAACAGCCTAACATTTCTTATTCTGCATTAAAACAAACACACACACAAAAGAGTGAGAATATACCTAATGAACTATTTGTTTTAACCCTTCACTGGCAAATTTATGACACCCAGAAGGATAACATGATAATGGTTCATTTATTATTTGCTGTGAAATCGTTCAGCAAGAGATTAAATTTAAAGCAGGTAGAGAAAAACTGTCCACTGCAAAGATGTAAGAAATACGTATAAACAGAAATCAAAAAATTTATTACTATTGCTACAATCTTGAGCTCCACTTCAGAAGGTCATAGTAAGTGCATGGGGTAGAAACAAGTGCACAGCTTATTCATCAGAAGTGCTAAAATCTGAGCTTCAGAATTACTTTTGGATGGACCAGCACTTGGAAAGCACTCAGCAGCCCATGTTTTAAATTCTAAAAATAAATTAATACTGATACTTGGTGTAGATTTTATTCTTAGTACTACATTTCAGCAACATTAGACCAAAAATTGGAACGTTTTATTGGATAACCAATTTTTTTAAGTGAAGAAATGCCGACCATAGCTAAGCCTATATGCACTTGTGACGGTGAAACAGTTTTAATGTTCTGAAGCTATTTGTGACCAGCTATGAGAAAACCAACCACTTGTGAAAAAAAATTGAAAATTTGAGATTTTAGTGTTAAACAAGAGAGAATTTTATGCTGAGCACGTTGATACCTCATTTTAAACATTCAGTTGCTCACGGGAGAAGATACGGCCCACGCTTCAAGGTGTTTTGATATACCGTCCAACGATATATTGAGTTTTAACACCGCAATTGAAAATTGGAGCCGTCCGCAAACGGTCCTTGTTACTACAGCTCAGCATTTTTGCCGGTAAATTAATGATATAGATTTTGAAAGTTATTAATACTAATCAATCTCATGAAGTAAACTTTACTTGGCCAGGAGAACATGTGATGCATAACATGAAGTAGGCAAATGTAAAATTGTGGCATTTAGATAAAATAATAAAAATGTTTACTCAACTGAGTGAGGATCATGATATATACTTCTCCCTGCCTGAGTTTTTTTTCTTAATCATGCAGTTATGCAGTTGTTGCTGATATCATTATGTGAAACTTAAACTAATATTGTTATGTTTGTTCTATGCCAATAGCTACATGGATAAAACATGATAGGAGATGCTTTGCCAGCAACACAAGTAACTGACAATGGATAAAGCCCAGTGTGTTTGCATAGCTAGCTACCGGGGAGGAATAGAAGGAGATGCTTTGCCAGCAACACAAGTAACTGACAATGGATAAAGCCCAGTGTGTTTGCATAGCTAGCTACCGGGGAGGAATAGAAGCCCTGCCCTGAAAGCGGGGGCACTACATATAGAATCCCTCCCTGAAGGACCTAAGAGATTTAAAGTCCCTCTGTCACAATACAAAAACTACAGTAGCTATGTTAAAAATTTTGGTAAATAGATAGATCCAAGGCATTAGTTTAAGAAAATGAAAAAAGAATTGAAAAAAATCGGACTTTTTGACTTTCAGGACCCGCACGCAATTTTGAATTAATTTTACAAGTGGTCGGTTTTCTCATAGCGGGTCACATTTGTTGGATATCATTTCACAAGTAATGAAGGAAAACGTTCATTTTGTATATTCCATTGACATTGAATTTGGTACCAAATGATTCACTGAAATCGATACTGCTGTTGCGCATTGTGACTCAGTGATGAGGTGCAGCCTAGTTGCAAATGAATAATATACATTTCAGTATAAAACATGATTATGTTACATGTTGACCAATTGCTCACTCCACTCATGAAATTTACTCAAGGCTCTCAA
>WLWD01001032.1_pt1 | contig 42610 bp, 31 predicted proteins | sample 6712731 | NCBI WGS metagenome assembly WLWD01 (sample SAMN12718690, study PRJNA576275) | sponge metagenome | isolation source: marine sponge | host: Mycale hentscheli | place: New Zealand: South Island, Marlborough, Capsize Point | collected 2014-11-01 | reverse complement strand
CAGCCGAGTTCGACGCCCTGACGCTCCAAACCGGTCTGAGGAACTCATCATCTTGGACACGAGGTCTGAAATGACGAAACTGTTACTGTGCACGCTGCACCGCGCCCACGGTCACCCCGGTGCGTCGGCGCTGCTCTCCATTCTCTCATCCTCTTATCACATCATTTGTCTGAGGAACTATCTCAAGAAACTGACAAGGACCTGCGTGACCTGCCAGAAGGCTCTAGCAAGACCCCTTTCTCACATCATGGGACTGCTGCCTGAAGTACGCACGACGCCCGCGCCGCCGTTTTACAACACCGGCGTGGACTTTGCTGGACCACTCCTCCTGCGCGTAGGATACACCAGGAGGCCTCAGCACATCAAATGTTACATTTCGGTCTTCGTGTGCATGTGCACGAAAGCTGTGCATCTGGACCTCTGCCAATCACTCTCCTCCGAGGATTTTCTAGCCACACTCCGCCGTTTCGTGGCGAGACGCGGATGTCCGGCCCATCTGTACTCAGACAATGGTACAAACTTCTCCGGCGCCCGGGAAGAGATCCGCGCCATCAGGAAGCTGTCGGAATCTGAAACTGTCATCAACTTCACAGCCAACCAAGAAATGCAGTGGCACCACATTCCGCCAAGAGCACCGCACTTTGGCGGCTTGTGGGAGGCCGCTGTAAAGGCTATGAAAGTCGGCCTACGAAAGATAGCTGGCCCACACCCCCTCATGTGGGCAGAGATGTATACCCTCATCACTGAAGTCGAGAGCGTCCTCAATTCTAGACCCATCGCCCCATTGGGAGCTGACGACCTCAAGGAAGCCAGTAACCTCACGCCAGGCCATTTCCTCATCGGGAGACCGCTGAGGGCGCTGCCCAGCAAGCGTCCGCCCTCCGGCAAGCTCACCCTAATGAGAAGATGGAACTTGGTGGAACGGCTGCAGGCAGACTTTTGGAAATACTGGTCCTCGGCCTACTTGTCTAGCTGCGTCGCACGAGCGAAGTGGATACGCCCAGGATACTCCCTCCAAGTGGGAGACGTCGTGCTGATCAAAGATGAAAGTCTGAAGTCCCGTGCATGGCCACTTGCAGTAGTAGAAGAAATCCATCCAGGATCTGACGGAGTCGCCCGAGCTGCCACCCTAAGGTGCAAAGGCAAGCTCTATCAACGACCAACCAACAAATTGGTGCCTCTCATCACGGATGCCGACGAAGAAAAACACACCTCCGACACCTCTACCTCCAACGACACATCTGATCTCACTTCCTCACCTCGCCCCCCCGAGTATGTTCGGGATCCTCATCTCCGAACAGAGGAACTACTCAAGGAAGAGCTGAAGCTGCATGAACTGAAACTGAACACTATTCTATATGTATGCATGTTCTTACTTACCTGTATCTGCCTATTTCCCTTAAGTTCTAATCTTACACTCGTACCTGTATCACTCTCTATCATCTGTTATGTTCTAATGCATTTCCCTGGTCGACCCTTTACCTGAATCTCATCTCCGGTCAAGGTAATGAGATTCATGGTACTGCAGTAAACCACAGAACATTCACCCAACCATTTCCCTTATATGTCCACATTGCTGTTGTCATCTCCGACGTCTTTCTCTCTCTGACTTGTCCTTTCTCCCCAACTCCCAATTACACTTAACCCATATCTTAACTGCTTAATTAGCTAGTTGCCCCTAGAATTAGCTAATCCAATCTGTAGGGCAGTTAGACTGAGGAAGAACCATTCTATCATTGACTCTGACCTGCCTCTCATTCACAATCATGCTGTTCCCCGTCAACTCTCCATCGCCTCCTATCCGGACGCAAAGCTGACCCTACATGGCTTCTGCGATGCATCTTCTGTGGCTTACGGTGCTGCCATCTACGCCCGGACTGAGGCCGCGGACTCATCTGTATCTGTCTCTCTGGTGATCGCCAAAGCCAGAGTTCTGCCAACTCGACCGATTACTATACCCAAGGCGGAGCTCTCAGGTGCTCTGCTGCTCGCCAAGATGCTCACCCACACTATATTCTGTATCTATCAAACCTTGTCTGATTCATTTCATTTAAATAGACCTGTGTTGCTAGGTATGTTTATATCATTAATATTTAGAACTTCACTAGCCATTTTTAATAGAATTTATAACATAAACGTTTCGACACACTATACAGTGGCCTTCTTCAGTATGAATATGAAAAAGATACAATGCATTAACCCTAAGGGTGACAGAAAATAAATAAGATACAATGCATTAACCCTAAGGGTGACAGAAAATAAATAAACAGCTTTAACAATAACTAAGGAAACAAGCCCTTAAGAGTAGTTAGAATTGTGAATGAGGCAGTTGTACACTGTAGGCAATAAACCCTCATCTCTGTTCATTGAACTATTTCTCTTTTTTATTTGCCAAGATTCCAGATAACATCTTTGGTATAGATTAGAATGAGAATCTATGACCTTTGCATTATTCCAATCTATGACATGGTTGGACTTTACTGCATGCTCTGCAACAGCTGAGGTGAAGTAGGTGCTATCCGGTATAATGGCTCTCTTATGTTCTTTTAGTCTGTCTTCCAGTGTTCTCCCTGACTGTCCAATATAAGTGTGATTGCATGAACCACAAGGTATTTGGTATACAATGCCTCTCTTCTCTGACATGGGCACCTTATCCTTTGCATGAACCAATATTGTCTTCAGTGTCTGATGTGGTCTGAAACATGTCTTGATGTTAAGTGGTGTTAATATTCTTTTGATGCTCTCTGAAACATGCCTGATATAAGGTAGCACTACTGTCCCAATGGGTTCGTTATTGTCACTTGACTTCACACTTGTTGACACAGAATAATTCATTTTGATGACACTGGATGGATAACCATTGGTTCTTAGAGCATCCACAATATGATTTTTCTCCTTCTTTTGGTCGTGAGGACTTGTACAAATGTTGTTAGCTCTAATAAAAAGCGTCTTGGCAACTGCTACTTTATGAGCTAGAGGGTGGTGTGAGTCGAAACTCAAGTACTTATCCGTGTGTGTCTTCTTTCTATACACACTAGTTGAGAAGGAACCATCAGAGTGATGTGTAATATTGGTATCTAAAAAGGCCAACTGGTGATCTTCTTCCATTTCAAATGTAAATTTGATTGAGTCCTCAATAGTATTGAGATGTTCATGGAATGAGAGGACCAAGTCTTCAGGTAATGCTGTAAAGACGTCATCAACATACCGTTTCCAGAAAGATGGTGGTGAGTGGAAAGTAGATAGTGCTCTTTGTTCAATATCTTCCATAATCAGGTTTGCAACAGTTACAGAGACAGGAGAGCCCATCGCTGTACCGAACACTTGTTGGTATACTTCACCACAGTATGTCAAATATGTTGCGTTAAGACAAAATTCGAGCAATCTGACAATCTCCTGTGCTGTTAGAATAGTTCTCTCTTCTAGTGTCGAATCATCTATCAACCGTTGATAGGCTATTTCTGTAGCACGTTTCACTGGAACACTGGTAAAAAGAGACACGACATCAAATGAAATTAATTTAGTTTCTTGTGGTAGATGTTGTTCCACAATAAAGCTTGAAAAATCCTTTGAATTTTTGACATGAGAATCTGTTTTTCCTACTAATGGTGAAATGATTTTAACCAGATGTTTTGATAACTGATATGTTGGTGAGTTTATGAAGGAAACAATAGGTCTCAAAGGGATTCCAGGTTTGTGTATTTTTGGTAGACCATAAAAGAGTGGAGTTTTACCAGCTGAACTTCGGAGTTTATAATAAAGTCCTGGAGGTATAGAGCCTGACTTCTTTAATGACATCAAAATCTCATTCAATTTTCTCTCAATCCTTTTTTACAGGATCTCTGTCCAACTTTTTGTAAGTTGTAGGATTAGATAACATGGTCCTAACTTTCAAATCGTATTGAGATTTGTCTAGAAGAACAGTAGCTCTGCCTTTATCTGCTGGTAAGATCATAACAGAATTGTCATTTCGCAACTCTTTTATGGCTTTCAATTCATCAGGTTTCAAGTTACTAGGTGGTGGCCTGGCTTTATTCAAAATTCCAATGATGCCAACTCTAGCTAAGCTTGCTTTCCCTTTATCTGCTTTTCTTAGACCATCTTCAACGGCTGCAACAATTTCAGGGATTGGAATCACTTTGGGTGATGGAGCAAAGTTGAGTCCTTTGGCCAGAACATTCTTCTGTGGTAATGTCAATGCTCTTGATGACTCATTCACCACCCACCTTTCGACGTTTGGTTTTGAATCATTAGAACGTTTGAGAAGTAAATCAAACTTTTTTTTTCTGCCTATCTTTGCATATCTTAGTTGTTTGTTGATATGTTTGTTCCTTCAGCTTAAAAATTGCTGTCAGGTGATGAGGTTCGACATTGATTTCCAAAACTCTGAGTTGTGAAGAAATATCATGTTCCAAATTTCTGATTGACCGCACTGTCTGAGTGATTCTAGCTAGTAAAAAACTTCGACTCGTCCTTTTGGCTATATTTCTACCATCCTGTGTATTGACCAATGGTTTCACATATAGACTTCTGGGTATTAGACCATATCTTTTCATCCTAAGATTGAAATTCAAATGCTGTTTAAAGGAAGCCATTTTCTTTGTCAATTTAAGATATTTCCTGACCATGCCAAGTATCCTTTGACCATAATTGTCACGAATTACTTTAAGTAGGTTTAAGTGCTCTTCATTATTTGTTATAATTTTCAGGTCTTTAATTTATTTGTAGCTAGCCCAGCATCCTTCATTCATTTCCTTTATATATTGCAATTATCATAGGTAGAGCATCCAGAGGAATTGTCACTTCAGAGGATGAATTTCCACACCAGCATGCATCCAGCAACAACAGTCCTGTTGAGGCGGCTCAATGTCCAAGATATTCTGCAGCTGTTGCTACACCAGGTAACTGGCTAGAAGTTAGTGGTTTAAGTGCTCTTCATTATTTGTTATAATTTTCAGGTCTTGAATTTTCTTTAAGAAATTTGACATTGCTAGAGTGGACAGACAAAGATGGCCAGCCACAGATTCTCAGAGTGAGAGATGAGATGAATGCCAAGTGGAATGGTGCTGGAGATTTACTGGGACTAACTCCAGCTTGCTTACAAAGTATTGATAGCCAGCATCGAGGAGATGTCAGGCAGTGTTGTCGAGATGTACTAATAGACTGGATAAAAGATGGATCTCCTTATTATCCACCAACTTGGGATGGATTGATAAAATTGCTTGTACACTTAAAACTTAGCACAATTGCAGAAACCTTAAAACTAGCTCTAAAAAAGTCTTAAAATGTTTTTTTTTAAACTTTCCTATATTTTCTTTTAATACTTTGATATGTTTTTTTTACCCATCAGCTATACCTAAATGAGCTATGCTTAAGTTTGTTAATTAGCTAGCTATCAGCATAACCATTTACTTGGGATATGTCAATAAACATATCATATTGGCCCTCATTAAGCAATGTATATCTGGTTGTCACTGTGTTGATTCAGGTTCTGACAAAATGCGAATATTTATCCAGCAATATAACTTAGTCCCAAGTTAAGTTAGACAGTCCTGAGTGCATGTACAATTCTAATGCATTGCAAAATTATAATGTCTCATACCTCACAGACCTTTCTAATAGTAGCCTGCAATCACTACCACAAAGTACATACCTGACAGTAAATAAATGCAAATAAATTTAGAACTAAAATGATTACTTCTAATCGTTTAATATAGTACAAATAGATAATACAAAATACATGACAATTAAATAAGGATTATATATATGACTAGTGGTGCGCTCGAATAGCGCAAATGCATGGCGAGCGAGCAGACGCTTTTTACAGAAAAATAGGACAGAAATTACATCTAGCTGTAGTGCACAGTGTAACCCTTTCCATTCTCAGTTAGCATGAGAGAATCTAAAGTCTGATCCCAGACTAAGGAAGTGGACCCATGCATTGTAGTAACGATAACAGAATTACCTGAATAAACTTCGAAAGCAGTGGCAAAAAAACGCAGCTTGACAAAGACTTCACAATTGTTTCAAGAAGAGAGTAGCTATAAACTTTTTGGTTGAAACAAAGTTGCTAAGGCAGTGTAGCAGGATTCTCCGCGCTAGTTAATTGAAAAATACTGAAACTGTGACCGCTTTACCTAACTTACGTAATTCGAAGCGCGGGCGAATTATTTTGACGTACATATACATTATTGGCGAGCGAGCGTAGCGAGCGAGACACTTACAGGGGTAAAAATGAAAAAAATCGGGGATGTTTGTTTATTTATTGGCGAGCGAGCGAAGCGAGCGAGACAGTATTAGGGGTGGATAATGCAAAATCGGGTATATGTTATATGTATATATGTATATATATATATACAGTAAAACCTCCGAACAACAACCGGTCTTGGGGACATATTGTTTGACCTTTGTTGAGAGAGTTGCCTCTCTTCGGGGGTTCTTAGCGTATTATGCCAAGCAACAATGATAATCCATAATATAATAGAAATAGACCAATGAATGGTTTATTGAGGTGAAAAATAGTCAAATAATGATCTCTGTGTTAGTGAATTACTTTGCATAGCTGCTACGGAGTCAAGTATTGACCCAACTTCAAAGACACCGCCAATTGACCTTTTCTTTCCAGAAAATGCTGCACATCTTCCAGTGAAGCAATGGCTTCTTTGAATGTTTTAATTGCTGGTTCTGGTTGATCGGAATCTTTACCACCTTTTTCATCATCTTCTTCATCATTTTCTTCATCATCATCTTGTTGTGAATTGTTTGCAGGTTCCTGGAGGTGTAACATAAATGATTCATCCCATGAGTTGTCATCCATTTCAATGCAAACAGGGATTTCATCATCACCATTAGCATACTCCTGAACAGAGCATGCATCTGGCAACATGACTTGTTGAATCACCTCTTGTAGATTGGTGTCTTCATCCAGGTCTTGAAATGGATCATCTTCTACTTCACATGTCACAACATCGGACATGTCATCATTCAGAATGCCTGCTCTACGAAAGCATTTTTGTATTGTGCTTGCTTTCACTTTCTCCCATGCCTGTGCTACCCATCTGATGGCCACCAAAATGTTGACAGATTTGGCCACTTCTGATGCACTATTGTACTCATCAATCTTGGCTACTATATATTTCAATAGCAATGTGCGATAGTGAACTTTGAAATTCATTATGATACCCAAATCTAATGGTTGCAACTTCGAAGTAGTGTTTGCAGGCAAAAAACAAATGGTTATATTCTTACACATGGTCTCTAGGTGAGGAGGATGACAACCAGCGTTATATGCGTCGATCAGTATGGGCTAAGCGACTGTTCAATTTTGTAAGAATTGCCTCCATCAATTCACCTGTCATCCAAGATTTTTTTTGGCTATAATATGCCACGGGTAGGACAGTCTTGTCAAATCGTTTTAAACATCTTGGATTTTCACTGTGCCAGATAACAACTGGCTTTTCTTTTTCTCCATTAGCTGTAACAAAAAATGCCACTGTTATCCTTTGTTTACTCTTCTTCCCACCTCTGCATGCCTTTCCTTTCTGCCCAAATCCAGTTTCTGGTAATGCTCTCCAAAATACACCTGTCTCATCAATATTCCAGATATCCTCCTTACTATAGCCACGAAGTATTTCAGGTAACCTCTCCTTCCATGATTGAACAGTTTCCCCACGCACATCTCCAGACTCACCACAAATTCTGACTTTCTTGATGTTATACCTGTTCTTCCACTTTGTGAGCCATCCACTTGAGCCTTTAAACTCTGGTTTTCCAAGAACATCGGCTATTTGCTTCGCTTTCTCAATAAGTTGAGGTCCAGCAGGATAGATATTCTTAGAACAAGCTGCCATAAACCATTTATATAAAGCTTCATTAATGTCTTTAAACACTGAAACTCTAGACATTTTTTTTAATTTTTGGATTGATTAGATTGGTAAAGAGACATCACAGAATCTTTATTCTTCAAAATCTGGGCAATCTGGGTCCTTCCACAATTAAACATGCTGGCTAAAGTCCTATGATTGAGCGTGCGATCCCTTTCCATAGCTTTAATCACCTCCACTTTCTTCTCAAGCTTTAAATAATTTCGCTTTTTAACAGAACTAGAAGAAGCCATATTGCAGATGAGCCACCAACGCAAATGGGTGTGGTTGACCTTTGAACTGGCAGTTCAGCAGCCATGGCTGCGGCAAGTCAGGTAGTGACGCCAACAACGCTGGAAATACTTGAAATCAATTCGTTTATTCGGGGGTATCATGCTTACAGAGATGTATGGGAACCAACTACAGGTGAGATTTTGCTCGCCAAACCTGAACCTTCCAATGTCAGAGACAAGAGTGCTGTAGCAGTCTTCAAAGACGGATCAATTGTTGGACATGTCCCCATTAACATGGCTCCAATTCTGTACCAGTTTTTAAGAAGAGAAGTCAACAAGGCTTTTGTTGAAGTTAAGGGTGAAAAAGTGAACAGAGGTGGCGGCTATGGACTGGAAATACCCTGTGTTTATCGTTTATACAGTCGGCCACGGTATATACAAAGATTGAAAGATACTCTTGAACTACTGATCGCTGCTGGACATTTGTAACTAGCTATTAAGAACAATTATTATATATAATATTATGTAGCTATAATTTTACTATTTTGACCGCTCTGGGATAATTAACCCTGGCCGTTGTTAAGAATTTGAGGGTGGCCGTTCATCGGAGGCTATAAAACTATTGGAACTGTACTGTAAACGTTTCGTTCCACTAAAAACTACCGCTGTGGAGAGGCTGACCGTTCTTCGGGAGCCCGTTGTTGAGAGAATTCACTGTAGTATGTGAGTATGGAGTACGCATGCCCCTTTAAACGCGCGCGCGGGGAATGTTTTTTCTTAAAAAAACACGGCTTTTTAGGCTGACCCCCAGTTTATTCTGAACACAACTACAGCATAAGCAAGCCTTTACTTTAAATTAAGCTCCAAAGTTGAGAAAATTCCTGCGAAAAACGCTTGCTTTTCAGAAGAAACAAAAAGTTGATTCGATCGGTTTACTATGACATTGAAGGATGAAAGGACCCTTTACCAGATTTAAATTCAAAACTTCGCCTTTTTTCCGGCTAAGTGCGGCTTGTTACTAGTTGTCAAGAGCCACCTGTAGTCAGTACTAAGAGAGCTATCATTACTTCTGAAAAAGTATGTAAGCACATAAAGTATTAATGCTAAGGAAGCTACTACTACTCGAGGGATGCCGAGGTAAGTACGCAATTCAATATTTGTTAGCTAAATATGCAAATAACTCTGGCCTTTTCTTTTTATAGCTAAGAGTCTTGTTGTCAACAGTGAACTGGTAAATTCAAATAGTCAGAAGGACTCAAATTTGGTACTACAAAAGTTACCACTGCTCAAGAAAATGAGGTAAGAAAGTAATTTGTATTTGTGTGCTAAAATTGATTGTCTTTGTTTTTGTAGGTGAGGAGCTTGTTGTCAAAGAATTCAAGGTAATTCAGATGGCCAAAGTAACTTCAATGATACTACAGAAGTTATCGATACTCAAGAATGAGGTAAGTAGTAATTCCATATTTGTTGGCTAAAATTACAAATAATAACACTGGTTTATTTTTTATCGTAGCTGAAAGCTTGTTCAAGAGATACTGGTGATTGAGATTATCAGAATGGCAGATGTTTGATACTACAAAAGTTATCATTAATCAGGTAAGAGAGTGATTTTGTACTTGTTTGCTGAAATATAAGGTCATAACTGCTATTATAGTGTTTGCATGAACTAAGCTAAAACATAGTAACAATACTTTTGTCCAGGCCTGCTAGGATTCCTGGAAGAAGAACCTCAAGCATGTGCAGAACATTCATGAACTCCCGATATCGAGGAACTCCCGATATCGTCGAACATTAATATACCCCGTAGCTATTTTATTGTTTATTATAATGCACGCACTTTTCGCATTATCTTAGTTACGTTTTATTCCACTTTCTGTGCAGTGACTCATTTTCATTGTGTTCTATTACTTATTTGTAATCTATTATAATTAATTGTGGTTGTTGGGACTTGGCTGTCTCTGTCACATTTGATAGACAGCGAGATCCCAGAGATAACTTGTACAAAAGTCCAGATCGTCTGTGGGCCTTACAACCCCACAGCTCCATAGCAGGACGTTTCTCTGGCAGGACGTGACCGTCCATCATTGGTCCTTCGAGCCGGATACTCATCCGAACAATTCTTCCCGAGTACATTTACTCTGTGGAATCGTGCTGTAGTTTGTACTGTGTTGGATCTTCATTCCTACCTCTCCCTTTGGAGTTGAACTATACCTTTAAATACATCATTGGAGTTGATCTTCAGACTTGCCTCCTCCTTTTTAGACTTCCGATTTCGACAGCTTCACCTCTACTCGTACTCTGGAATTCGTCCTGACTTCGCTTCGCGATTGGAGTTCTACTACGGTGAACAGAATTGGTACTGTCGGATACACCTAGTGGATACTGTGAGGTTGACCAGTCATTTCATTTACTCATTTTTTTTTGTTGATCTCAACAATCTTCATTCATTTCTCAAACCTTTTTGTTTGATCTAAACTATACTTGGTTATTTTCACCTTAGATTTGTTTCAGCATGTCCATTGACTATGAAGCTGTCTATGCCGATATCACTGATGTCAACGTCCTCAAGCAGAAGAGGAGAGCTCGGCGAAGTATGATAACTCGTCAGGAACAATACTTTACGTCTCATTCTTCACTTTCTCCTCAGGAGATTAAATCAGCTGAAATTTCCAGTAAGCTGAATAAACTTAAAGATCTAGTTAGTGAGCATGAAGCATTACAAAATCGTATTGATGATGTAACTAACCCTAGTGAAGATAATGCTGATTTTGTAAAAGACAATCAATTGCTACTTAATCATTTTCAGTTGTTAGATGATTTTGAGAGTTTATATAATCAACATCAAACATGGTGTACCGGTAGTCGCATCAAACACGATGCCAATATTCTTTTAAACACTTCATCGCTAAATTCTGAAGCTTGCCGTGAGTCCTACGAAAAACTCAAACTAGAATACAAGACCTTCGTTACTTCTACTCATTCCTACCTTAGTTGTTCTGACATAAAAAATGTAGTAGACGAAGTACATGAACTACTAAAACAACTGCTAGACAAAGCCTCCTTAGATTTTGAACCAAAAGTTAAAACCACTACTGAAAGCTCTACTAGGGTAGACCATGTTGTTCCTCACTTTCAAAGTCGACTAAAACTCGATCTTCCGACCTTTTCGGGAGACTTACTTGATTGGCGAGAGTTTTGGTCTATCTTTTCTGCTAGACTTAGCAGAGAAACTGGCTTAACTGAGCACGAAAGAATCAGTTGCTTGGAAACTGCTATGGCCGACAAAAGTGCAAAGGCTATAGTACGAGTACACGGCTCTGGTGGCTCCTTTAGTGAATGTGTCAAGGCACTGCAGGAACGGTACGATCGCAACAAAATTGTTTATAGACACCATGTTCAGAAGCTGTCACAGCTGAAACCCATTCAAGACAATTATGAGAGTCTCTGTCAAACAATTCACGATCTAACCCGTCACTCTAGTGGTATGAAGACTTGTGATGGCGCTACTTTCGAACAACTCCTCGTTGCTATGATAGAACCTCTCTTACCTACTGTGCTGATTAAGCTTTGGTCAGATTTTACTTCTGACTCTCACTCACCACCTGCTCTCGTTGACTTAATAAAGTTTCTGAAGCGACGCTCTCAAGCGGTTGAAGCTATATTACCACCGAAGCCTGTCTTGCAATTTCAAACACCGACGAAAGCTACTCTTAAACCCAAAGCCTTGCATGCTAAAGATCACAATCAGGATCGTTGTCCCTGTTGTGATTCTTGTCACCTTATATATCACTGCTCACAGTTTAAGAGTCTTACTGCAGATAAGAGGTATAACCTAGCCAGACGAAATCATCTGTGTTTCAATTGCTTAAGCAAGTCTCACACAATTGACTATTGTTCTAGCAAGGCCACTTGCAGAGATTGCGGTCGCAAGCATCATAGTCTTTTGCATAAACCCACTAACTCACAATCTCAACCTATAACAGCTAGCTCAACTGCTTCTAAACCCACTAACTCACAATCTCAACCTATAGAAGCTAGCTCAACTGCGTCTACTTCAATTGCTTCCCCATCTGGAGTTAAGACTTCTTTATTCCAACAGCGCAATTCGCTCATTCCTTCGTTCGTTTACATGCCTGCTACAGCTTTAGCTATGGTGTCGGTTCCAGGCAGACAGTGTAAAGCAAGAGTTCTTATGGACTCAGGTTCTGGTATTACCCTTATTACATCTCGATTAGCTCAATCCTTGAAAGCTAAGAAGCACCATCTAGTTCATGAGATCACTGGACTCAATGGAACGAAATGTCTAACTTCTAAGTACGTTGTGAACCTTATCTTGAGTTCTGCAAGCGTTGTAGAAGGTGAAGAGGTTGCCATTCAAGCTCACGTGGTTAATCAGATCACTTCTGACTATGGTCCCCAAGACTTGAGTGCGATCAGAGCTTTACCCTTTCTAGAAGGAAAGCAACTTGCAGACCCTGAGTTTGGTCACTCAGGACGAATCGACCTGCTATTGAGCATTGCTGACTCAAACCGGTGTACGTACGACGAATCTGAATCTATTCCCGATCGTTCTTTCCGTACTTGGAATTCTGTATTTGGCTGGATTGTCGGCGGCCAAATTTCTACTCCTAACTCATCTTCAACCTGCATGAAGATTACATCAGGCGACGCTAGAGCTGATGAAATTCTACAGCTTTTTTGGGATCAAGAAGAGGTTCCTAATGATGAACACGTACTTCGTCAAGAGGATAAACAAGCACTTGATGTGTTCCACAATACTCTGACTCGTGATGTCCAGGGTAGATTTTCAGTATCTTTACCTAGAAAGACTCCTTCACTATCTCTTGGAGAATCCAGAAGTATTGCACTCAAGAGGTACATCCAGAACAAAAGGTCTCTAATCAGAAAGGATCAGTGGGAAGCATTCCACTTAGGACTGGATGAATACAGAGTCCTGGGACACTCTGAGCTGGTACCTGAAGCTGACTTGCTTCAGCCGAAAGGTGAAGTATTTTACCTACCTACCCACGGTGTAATTAAGGAGAGTAGCTCTACTACTAAACTTAGAATAGTTTTTGATGGTTCGGCAATTTCTTCAAATGGACTCTCGCTGAATGATATCCTACTTCAAGGTCCTTCATTATACCCTCTCCTTTCCACTGTGATTGCTCAGTTTAGGACGCATACGATTGGCATGTCGGCCGACATTTCGAAAATGTTTCGCGAAGTCGGTCTGGCAGAATCTGACCGAGACCTCCATAGATTCCTACACGAGGACTCCGAAGGCCAGATACAGGATTGGCGAATGTGTCGTGTAACTTTTGGTATTACTTCTTCTCCTTTTTTGGCCTCAAAGGCATTACTTCAGGTGGCTGAAGATCACAAGATCGAATTTCCTGAAGCTTCTCAAGTTGTCAAACGGTCATTTTATGTAGACGACTGTCTAACTGGAGCTGACAGTCTTTCTGAAGCCAAGCAACTGAGGTGCGATCTAAACTCACTCTTGTCTTTAGCTTGCTTCACTCTTAGAAAATGGAGGTCTAACTCCAGTGAACTATTAGCTGACTTACCTTCTGAACTAAAAGAGGTGGATAACTCTAACCTAGTTATATCTCCTTCTGAGTGCCCCAAGACACTGGGCTTACACTGGAATACTTCCACTGACACCCTTCATGTGTGTACCCCCTCCCTTGAGGAAACCCAGGTTCCTACCAAACGCCAGTTAGCATCTGCTGTCGGTAAAACCTTTGATATCATGGGCTGGTATTCACCGGTGACAGTGGTAATCAAGATCTTACTTCAACGAGTTTGGAAATGCAAGGTAGACTGGGATGAACCATTGCCTCCAAATCTTCTTCCTGTCTGGGAGAAATGGAGCAAAGACCTGCATCTTCTAACTGAACATCCTGTGCCCCGGAGATATTGTAGCAGTGATTCACCGATAATTCAGAAACAATTACACGGCTTCTGCGATGCTTCGCAGGCAGCCTATGGAGCTGTAGTATATTTGCGACTACTTCATGAAGACACTGCAGTTTCCATCAGCTTGATCACAGCGAAGACCAAGGTTGCACCTCTGGCTGGCAGTACCATCCCTCGTCTGGAACTCTGTGGAGCGGTTCTTCTTGCTCGACTGTTACACCGTACTCGGAAAGATTTGAGCATTCCCACAGCAAACATTTTCGCTTGGTGTGATTCCTCTGCTGTCCTCGGTTGGTTAAACATGTCATCATCTCGTTTGAAGACCTATATTGCTAACAGAGTCATAGAGACAACGAAGTTGGTACCGGCAGGACATTGGAGATATGTCTCTACTAAGATGAATCCAGCTGATCTCGTTTCTAGAGGTCTATATATTCAGGAACTTCTGAATTGTTCTTTATGGTGGCAAGGACCTGACTGGTTGGTTCTCTCACCTGAAGACTGGCCAAGAAGACCAGATATCAACCTATCTCGAGAGCTCCCTGAACTCAAGGCTACTGTTTTACTCATTCGGCAACCTGTTCCAACCTTCGATCTGTGGAATCGATTCTCTTCCTTCCACAAGCTTGTTGCTGTTGTTGCTTGGATTAGAAGATTCATGGTAAATACTCACAAGGTCGATACTATCAAGGAAGATCGATTGACTTCTTCTGAGTTAACTTCTGCCAGGAACAAAGTTATTTCATTATCCCAGGGACAATCATATCCTGCTGAGATAAAACATCTTTCTGAAGGCAAACCTGTATTTTCCAATTCACCCTTACATTCTCTTTTCCCACTCATTGATCAAGATGGGTTGTTGAGGGTTGGTGGAAGATTAAATCATGCTTCTATACCTAGTCATGTCAAACATCCTATTATACTATCTAATCATCATTCTCTAACAAAGTGTTTAGTTTTGCAGGTACATTTAGACTCTGGACATGCTGGTATTGGAGCTATGCTGGCTATTCTAGCTGATCACTATTACATTCCTGGTGTAAAGTCTCTCCTACGACTGATTAGCCGCTCCTGCGTGACCTGTCAGCGTTCCTACGCCAGAACTGCTGAGCAACTCATGGGACAGTTACCTCCGGAGCGTCTTCAGCCAACGGTCCCATTCACCTACGTGGGAATAGATTATGCTGGACCACTGTGGACCAAGAGAGGCAATCCACGTAAACCTACACTAGTGAAAGTTTATGTATGTATTTTTGTATGTTTATCAACTAAAGCAGTCCACATTGAGATCTCATCAGATCTTACAACAGAAGCTTTCCTTGCTGCCTTAACTCGCTTCGTTGCTCGACGTGGAGTTCCTAAAACCATACTGTCAGATAATGGGACAAATTTTGTGGGAGCTAAGAATGAGTTAGCTGGTCTATTTTCCCTGTTACAAAGCAAACAGACGAAGGATGCCATCCATAATTTCGCTGCTTCTCGGTCCATTGACTGGAAATTCTCACCCAGTCGTTCTCCACACTTTGGAGGAATGTGGGAAGCGGGAGTCAGAAGCATGAAAACACTTTTAAGGAAGCTTGTAGGTGACCATCATCTTACTTTCGAAGAGTTAGCCACAGTCTTGGCTGAAGTGGAAGCCACACTCAATAGTCGACCTCTTCTTCCAGTGCACTCAACTTCACCTGATGGCTCCGACGTGATAACTGCAGGTCATTTTTTGATTGGTAGGCCCCTTCGATCGATTCCGTCAAGAATCTCCTCAACCAGCAAAATCTGCTATTTGCGGCGCTGGAATTTAGTTAATCGACTTTCTGCTGAACTTTGGGATCGGTGGTACACTGTCTATCTGCAGTCTCTCCAACAAAGAAAGAAATGGAAAACTATTACTTCCAACCTTGCAAAAGGTGATATTGTATTACTTAAGGATGAAGAGACTTATGGGTGTAGGTCGTGGCCTCTTGCTAGAGTTGTAGAAATCCACCCTGGAGCTGACAGACTAGTCAGAGTAGTGACAGTGCTATGCCATGGCAAAACGTTCAAAAGAGCTGTAAAGAAACTTGTTCCTCTTCTCAGAGTTTCCAAGGAACTCTCTCCTGCCCGGGAGTGTGTCCAGGCCTGCTAGGATTCCTGGAAGAACCTCAAGCATATGCAGAACATTCATGAACTCCCGATATCGAGAAACTCCCGATATCGTCGAACATTAATATACCCCGTAGCTATTTTATTGTTTATTATAATGCACGCACTTTTCGCATTATCTTAGTTACGTTTTATTCCACTTTCTGTGCAGTGACTCATTTTCATTGTGTTCTATGACTTATTTGTAATCTATTATAATTAATTGTGGTTGTTGGGACTTGGCTGTCTCTGTCACATTTGATAGACAGCGAGATCCCAGAGATAACTTGTACAAAAGTCCAGATCGTCTGTGGGCCTTACAACCCCACAGCTCCATAGCAGGACGTTTCTCTGGCAGGACGTGACCGTCCATCAACCTACACAAGGCTTACCTTCGTGGTTACTCTAGTGGACAAAGTGAACTTTTAAGTTTTTTAATTATAACTAAGACTTCAATGCGGTATACAATCCAATTTTAGGATGATATGGGTAATGATCGATAAACCAAAGGATACCGTTAGTGAAGTTGGGAACAGGTTCGAGCAATGAGCTAACATAAAATAGGAGAAGATCAAAGTACAAAATGACATATGTACATCCTAACATATATATATAAACAAACAAAACATCTCCAATTTCAATTGTGTTACCCCTGAGAGTGTCTCCTCGCCAAATATCAGAGAATATAATAGAATTCTATATTTATAGGCACAATGCAATTAATACCACCAGAGCTAGCTGGTCATCCACTGACTATTCCTGTGGTCCATGTATCAATTAACTACTACAGCTAATTGACCACTAACAGGAAGCTATATATATCCACTAAGGGTTTTCACCCACCAACAAGTACAGTACAGTAGACCCTCTCATATCTCAACCTATATGGGACCGACCCTGGTTGGATACGTGAAATTTCCGGATATGTGAAGCCACTTCGAGTTTTTAATGATGTTTTGATGATTTATGTGAATGCGAGCGAAGCGAGCGAGACACTAACAGGGGTAACTCTATTGAAAATTGGGGATATTTGTTTATGTTAGGACGTACGTAAGGCATTTTTGTACCTTGACCCACGCGTTTTTGTGTTAGTTCTGTGGTCGACCCCGTCCCAAACTTCACTAAACAGAATCCTCCAGTTTATCGATCAGTACCCGTATCACCCTAGAAATTGAATTGTTTTCCTTTTTGAATTCTTTTGCGGGTGCAGTTAAAACCTGAAAACTTACAGGACTTCCATTTCTATTCGAGTTAGTGGTGGTGGTAAGTCAATGTGCTCTTTGTCATGGTTATAAGCCGTACGCAACAGTATTTACTTGAAAATGTGTTGTCCACTAGACTAACCGCGAAGGTAAGTCTCGTATAGGTGTATGTCCAGTTGTGTCAAAGCATTGTGCTTTACAGCTACTCTTAGCTAAAAAATATCACAAAGAAAACGTTTAAACAACATGTATTGTTTTGTTGTTGTTGTTTTTCCTTCAATTCAAGCAGTTGCAGTGAGTTGTTACTATGGCACTGAAATCCCTTTACCGTGTATGCGTAATTTAAAAACTGGACCTTATTTTCAGTAGCTTCAGTGTTAGAAGTCAAATCATTCATATAAAATTAGTATAGTCTTTAGGCTCGCTCGCCATTTGTGCTCAAGCACATCACTAGTTATTATTAATAATGAATGATTTTTAAAGTCATTTGCTTTAAACTTGCATTTCTCTTGATGACAGCTAAATCTCTTATCTGCTGGTACCACAGCAAGAATTTGTCAAGCATATCATATATAATTCAGTTAAAGTTGCTGCTCTTGGGTCTGGACTGGAGCTAAGCTCAGACAATTGTAACCACTGATCAGCTGTAATGAAGTTTATCATAGCTAACCAGTACAACTTACCACCCACAGAGCAGCCTCAGAAGTGCTAGACCTAGATTGGGAGATAAAGACAGCAGTGGGACTGCTACAATTCAAAAGTACATGTAATTGGGGTGGCTTGATTTCTCTGGCTGTACTATAGTAAAGTTACTGGACTGTAGCCATTAACAATGTTCCTAAATCTGCTCAACAGGTGGTCCACAGTCAAAGGAAGAGAAACAATATCACATAAACTGCCTGGAGATCATGGCAACTAATCTTGCAGTAATGACATTTCTGAAAGATCATGCCAATGTCAGTCTTGATGGTGATGACAACACCATAGCTGGTTCATGCACTAGTCATCAGGGAAAGACAGAGCAACAGAGGCCACAAGTAATACATGTTGGTGTAGTGCTTAGGGAGAATTATATCAGCAAGAGTCCAACAGTGTCAGAGTGGACCTGTAATCCAGGGTAATGAGAGTCAAGTCGGACTGAATGCTGACCCCCTGAGTCTTCCAAATGATCCAGTGCAAGCTTGGCCTAGTTTCGGTAGACCTGCTTGCATCCCCATTGTCATCAGCCATGAGAGTTAATGGCTCAAACAATACTAGAACTAGAAAATGATTCCCATTGAAGTCAGCAGAGCGAGCTAAGGGGCTAGCTAAAAAAATATCTATAGCTATAGAATATTATAAGAGCTAATGTAGTTTTGATATATTTTGCCTGCTTTTAGGTCCTTTTGGAGCCAGTCCTTTTCATTTTGTTAGCATCCCTAGTTTCCTAGCAATTTCTTTTTCTGCTGACCATTTCGAATGCATTCAACAAATTCCATGCAGTAGAATGTTGTAAATAATAATAATTGGCGAGCGTAGCGAGCGAGAAACTTACAGGGGTAACACAATTGAAAATCGGGGATGTTTGTTTATTGGCGAGCGAGCGTAGCGAGCGAGACACTTACAGGGGTAAAAATGAAAAAATCGGGGATGTTTGTTTATTGGCGAGCGAGCGAAGCGAGCGAGACACTCTCAGGGGTAACACAATCGAGATTTCGCTATATTTATTTATTTATCTGTTTATGGGGTACGTGAGACCTCTGTTTTCGCACGCGCTTCTAATTACGTAAGTTAGGTAAAGCGTTCACAGTTCCAGTATTTTTCAATTAACGAGCTCTGAGAATCCTTAGTGGCGGTGGTAAGTCAATGCTCTCTTTGTCATGGCTATAAGCCGTGCGCAACAGTATTTACTTGAAAATACATTGTCCACTAGACTACTGCGAAGGTAAGTCTGTGTAGGTGCATGTCCAGCTGTGTCAAAGCATTGTGTGTTACAACCACTACTTAGCTAAAGAATATCACAAAGAAAACTTTTAAATAACGTGTATTGTTTTGTTGTTGTTTTTTTCCCTTCAATCCAAGCAGTTGCAGAGTTGTCACTATGGCACTGAAATTCATTTACCAAGTATGCGAAATTTAAAAACTGGACCTTATTTTCAGTAGCTTCAGTGTTAGAAGTCAAAATCATTCATATAAAAACAGTATAGTCTTTAGGCTCGCTCGCCATTTGTGCTCAAGCACATCACTAGTTTATTTATATATATGTTTGGACGTATGTATGTCATTTTGTACTTTGACCCTCCGTATTTTTGTGTTCGCTCCGCGTTCGACCCCGTCCCAATCTTCACTAAACAGAATCCTCGGGTCTAGCGACCATTACCCGTATCGCCTTAGAAATTGAATTGTTTACGGCTTTGAATTGTTTTGCGGGTGCAGTTAAAACTCAAAAACTTATGGGAGCTCCATTTCTATTCGAGTTAGTGGCGGTGGTAAGTTAATACGCTATTTGTCACAGTTATAAGCCTACTCAACAGTGTTTACTTGAAAATGCATTGTCCTCTAGACGAATCACGAAGGTAAGTCTTGCGTAGGTATGTTCAGTTGTGTGAAAGTATTGTGCGTTACAACTACTATTAAGAATATCACAAATAAAATTTTAAATAACGTGACTTGATTTTGTTGCTTCTTTTTCAATTCAAACAGTTGCGGGGAGCGGTTACTATGGCATTGAAACCCCTTTACCACATACATAATTTTAAAACTCGACTTTATTTTAGTAGCTTGAGTGTTAGTTGTTAAAATCAATCATTTAACAATAGTGTAGTTTAAGGCTCGCTCGCCATTTGTGCTCAAGCACACCACTAGTTTATTTAGATATATGTTTGGACGTATGTATGTCATTTTGTACTTTGACCCTCCGTATTTTTGTGTTCGCTCGGCGTTCGACCCCGTCCCAAACTTCACTAAACAGAATCCTCTGGTTTAGCGACCATTACCCGTATCACCTTAGAAATTTAATTGTTTACCGCTTTTAATTGTTTTGCGGGTGCTGGGAGCTCCATTTCTATTCGAGTTAGTGGCGGTGGTAAGTTAATACACTATTTGTCACAGTTATAGCACTACTCAACAGCATTTACTTGACAATTCATTGTCCACTAGACGAACCAGTTGTGTGAAAGTATTGTGCGTTACAACTACTATTAAGAATATCACAAAGAAAATTTTAAATAACGTGACTTGATTTTGTTGCTTTTCTTTTTCAATTCAAACAGTTGAGGGGAGTGGTTACTATGGCATTGAATCCCCTTTACCGTATATGCGTAATTTAGCAACTCAACTTTATTTTAGTAGTTTGAGTAACAACAGTGTAATTTAAAGCTCGCTCGCCATTTGTGCTCGAGCACACCAACTAGTTTATTTAGATATATGTTTGGACGTATGTATGTCATTTTGTACTTTGACCCTCCGTATTTTTGTGTTCGCTCCGCGTTCGACTCCGTCCCAAACTTCACTAAACAGAATCCTCTGGTTTAGCGACCATTACCCGTATCACCTTAGAAATTGAATTGTTTACCGCTTTGAATTCTTTTGCGGGTGCAGTTAAAACGCAAAAACTTATGGGAGCTCCATTTCTATTCGAGTTAGTCGCTATTTGTCACAGTTATAAGCCCTATTCAACAGCATTAACTTGTAAATTCATTGTCCACTAGACGAACCACGAAGGTAAGTCTTGCGTAGGTGTGTTCAATTGTGTGAAAGTATTGTGCGTTACAACTACTATTAAGAATATCACAAAGAAAACTTTAAATAACGTGACTTGATTTTGTTGTTTCTTTTTCAATTCAAACAGTTGCGGGGAGCGGTTACTATGGCATTGAATCCCCTTTACCGCATACGTAATTTAGAAACTCGATTTTATTTAAGTATCTTGAGTGTTAGTTGTTAAAATCAATCATTTAACAATAGTGTAGTTTAAGGCTCGCTCGCCATTTGTGCTCAAGCACACCACTAGTTTATATATATATGGGTGTATGTATGTCATTTTGTACTTTGACCCTCCGTATTTTTGTGTTCGCTCGGCGTTCGACTCCATCCCAAACTTCACTAAACAGAATCCTCTGGTTTAGCGACCATTACCCGTATCACCTTAGAAATTGAATTGTTTACCGCTTTGAATTGTTTTGCGGGTGCAATTAAAACGCAAAAACTTATGGGAGCTCCATTTCTATTCGAGTTAGTGGCGGTGGTAAGTTAATACGCTATTTGTCACAGTTATAAGCCCTACTCATACGTGACTATCATCATACTTATGGTATATTTATTTGACTAAAGAGTATGACATTTATACTTTGATTTTTGTTGCAAATATATTTATGAAAGATACAATTACAAATGCTGATAAAGTTACCAAATTCTGCTTGATTCCTATAGATTCTTGTCACTTCTTGTTATTTGCCGTTCCCACTTGATGGCTTTAACTAAGAAAGAGGTAAGAGACATACTATAATGGTACTCATGTATATAATTAAATTTGGTAGTATTTATATGATTGGTGAATGAGCTGATTAGGCATGTGCACATGACAATTTTTCACCATTTAGACCCAGTGTTTGCCTCAGTATCATTGCTACTAACAAGGCATCTACCCACGCAGCAACTTGTGGTTGTGTAGTCAGGCTAGCCTTTTGTGTATTATATGACTGGTACATTCAATGCCTTCCACTCCCTGCCCTATTCCCTTGAATATCACACTCCTCTTACGAATGCATGTATATGATTCTGGCTCCAGTGGGTAACACTTGACTATAGGATTATGTGTTCTCCACTAATGTATATGCTCTATGTATATGTAAGTATCAGTAGATAAGAATTCAGTATTGGGTTTTGTTCTTGTAGATTTTGGAGTGCTTGAACAAAGCCCTGAAAAAGAAGAAAGTGAGTTGTGACATAATTAAAAAAAAAAAAAAAAACAAGAAAAAATAGCATTAGAATTGTTGAACTCTTTGCTATTGCACTGATTCTTCTCTTATCTCGGCTTCATAAATTTGAGCGCTTCTCTGAAGCCTCTGAATTTAATCTTTTTTATCAGTGCACTTATTAAACTTTCATTTGTTTTATAAAGTAATAATCTTTAAATATTAGAGAATCAGTACAAGAAGTGTTGGCTGTACACTTAGTTATAGTCTGTAGAATTTAGTAGTTACAGAAGCAATGGGAGTAGAATACTGTATAGATAAAAGCACACCTCTTGTAAATAATGATAGTAATTGCACAAGTAATAAATGAATACCAAAATTAACAGTAGCAAATATACAGACAAATAAACATTTGAATATAGTCAGCAATTGTTTGAGAGACCCAAACAGTCTCCATGCAGCATTTTTAATTATTGGCAATCTGACTATAAGACACACCCATATCAATAGGTGTAGACCCTAGGAATATACATTGACAACTGACAGCAAAGCTGGACATGAAGTGTAGAGCTAGAGAGCCAGCATTTCATGTGATGATTTATAGACACAAAGAATATCAATTGGTGGCAAACACCTGATGGCTGATATACAAGTCAATCTCCCTACTTTTATTCATCTGCCTAAAAATTTACTTTTGGACAAGGAAAAAAGAAGAAGAAATAAATCATTGTTACTGCATTGCTTATTACTTAATTGAATATTCATTTGAGTTGACCTAACAGTCATTGTGCCAAATGGTGTTAGGTCAACTCAGGTGAATAGCAATGATAATTAGATCCTCCATTCACTTTTGTTGTGTACCTCCAAAAGAAATTTTGAAAACCAAGTATGAGTAACCTGACTATTTTTACATGCTATGCTGACATACTCGTGCTTGGAGATATATTCTACGCTCACAGCTTACATTTCTAATATAAAGATTTTAGAAGATATGCTTGAGTGAACTGTATGACTAGATTTGGGCTTGTGTAGAGTGAAAAAGCTGTTGATTCCATTCCAATAGACTTGTATTTGATCCCAGTCCCCCTCCCCCCCTCCCCTCCCCTTTAAAAAGTATGATATATTAAAACCTACCTTTTGCATCATTTGCTTTTTTTTTAAACTTTTTTCTTATTAATCTTAATTTTTGTATTCCACTATAGCTGTATCAGTCTGCTAAGGAGTACATAGCAGATGAGGAACAGGTAAGTAATATGTATTTTTTGATGTTATGAATTAATTTTCTGGTCACATTTGTTTACATTTTCTTTGTATCCTTCATTAGTGGCTGCAAAAAATTTCTGATGATATACAAAAGTCACCAGCAGATAAGGAGAAATTGGAATTGGAAAATCGAAGGCACCAATCTTTTTTGGATGAAGTTAGTAGAGGTCAAGGAGTTACCAGCAACAATATCACAGCAGAGTCAAAAAGTAAGTAAATTTCTAAAGAGAAAGGTTGTCTTCTCAGCACCTTGTCTAATTATATTCAGTATATACGTATATACTGTGGTACATCACTTTATTCACAATGTAGCCTGCCACAATGTTCTTGAACAGCTTTTAAAAGCTTTCTCATGGTGTCAACATGCTTGAAATATTAAACTGCAAATATCAAATGCATTGATTTTGTGGTGCTCTCAGACCATTTAATAAAATAAAAAATATGGATTCCTCCTTCCTTACTTTCTTTTGTCAAAAGTCATATCACCGTATTTAGTGCAGAATTAACAGCTTCAATAATGCATTTAGAGGAGAATATTTGCACATGTTCGGGAAGGCATAAATTCCCCGAGCTAGGCTTTCAATTCGAAGGACCAGGAAGAAGAATCAACCTTCCAACTTAGCTACTAAAGTCTGAGTTGAAGTTAAGAGCCCGCAAAAAGTTATGGCTAAAGCTCTCGGTCTCAACTCAATAACTTGTTCGCATACACCGGTAGTTTAATTCAACTTCAATTTTTCTAATACATTTGGTGAGCATGATGAGATAATGAGTGGGTGCGATGAACTATGAATAATGTTATAATTTGATTGTGGGTAAAGGGTCACTAACTAAAATTGTTCAGAAAAGGTTCTAACTCCTGCGTGGATTTGGTTTCCTCTTTGACTTGCGTTTCCGGTGCTGGACTTTGACATCTGTTCTGGAGCTAGGTCCTGAACAGCACGAAAGGTTATGGACTTAGACTGTGATATTCTTTTAGCTGTAACCCACAATATTTTCACACAACTGGACATACCTACACCACACTTACCTTCATGGTTAGACTAGTGGACAGTGACAAATAACGCATAAATTTACCACCGCCACTAACTCAAATAGAAATAGAACTCAGGCAAGTTTCTTAGTTTTAACTGCACCCGCAAAAGAATCCAAAGCGGTAAACAGTTCAGTATCTAGGATGATACAGGTAATGATCAATAAACGAGAGTATTCTGTTTAGTGAAGTTTGGGATGGGGTCGAGCACTGAGCTATCACAAAAATACGCGAGGGTCACAAAGTGCAAATGACATTCGTACGTCCACACATATATATACACTAATATTCCTGATTCTCAATTTGGCACCACTGTATAGTGTCTCACTTGCCAATAATGTGCACACTCTCTGATGAAAAAAAAAGTTGGAGTAACTTGTTTTTGTTATCATTTCAGGTGCTTTTTCTAAAGGTTGTCAGTACTTCATTGAGAATAGAGAATGTTTGGAGTTTCTATTTATGGGTTTGCCAAGATTAGGTAAAACTACATCTCGGAGACGGCTAATGGGAGAGATTATCAATCTTATATTGGCTCAACAAGATCAGCCTTATCCTAGTACCAATGCCGTAGAAGGATACAGCACTGGAGTTAGGGAAGCATCAATGGTTACAGCTGGTAAAGATGACAATAATGACTGGTCTCTTCTAGCTGGTCTGGAAGATGAATCATGCATGCTCTTTCTCTACATCCTAGAAAGCATTATGAAGGAGCCAGTTGAAAGTGAAAATGCTGGAAGTCATCAGAGTAGTGGTACAGACAGCTCAGGCTGTGATGAATTGAACAGTATCCCAGAACTGGACAGAATCATTGAGAAAGCTTTGAAGTCAGAACATTTGATAGATTGTAAGCGCAAATTCACTGCTCATTTGCGAGTAGAGGATACGGGAGGTCAACCTGAGCTGATGGACATGCTTCCTGCTCTGACTATGGGCCCAGGATTCTATTTATTATTTCTCAACTTAGAAAATGACCTGAAGAGTACTTATAAAATATCACGGTGCAACAAGTCTGGTCAAAGCAGTGATATCATAGAATCTACTTATACGGTTGAAGAAATGCTTCTGTCAGGTCTCTCAAGCATCATGTGCTCTAGTGAAGTGGTTGGCAAGGCAACTGATAGTGCCACTTCAGATTTGAAAAGAGTAGAGAAAGATTCAAAATCTGTGGTCTATTTTGTGGGCACTCACAAAGACAAAGCTACTAGTGAGCAGGTTCGCCATATAGACACAAAACTCCAAGAACTCATAGGTCCCATGAATGAATATAGAAAAGATGTGATTCAATACTCCAGTCCTGAAGATTTGATTGTGACTATGGACAACATGAATGGAGGAATAAATGAACTAAAGGAAATACGGAAATTATGGGAAGATGTAATAAAACGACATTTTAAAAAGATCAAAATTCCAATAGTTTGGGTTCTATTCTATTTGTGTTTACGCTTGAGGGAAACCAAAACTGTTAGCTTGGATGACTGTATACAATTGTCTAATAATCTCAACATGTCACCAGAGGAAACTCGAGAAGCCATTGAATTCTTGCACCATCATGCTGGTGTTCTCAAGTACTTCCCCAAAGTAGAAGCACTCAAGGACACCGTTATTTTGGATAATCAAGTTCTGTATGATAGTGTTACTACACTTATATTTGATGCTATGACTTTTGATAGTGTAGGACATCACTATGCTCAGGAATTCAAAACAAAGGGGCAATTTAAATTACAAACTCTCAAAGAAACAGGAAAAATAAGTGAAGATCTTATTCCGTTGGAGAAACTGATAGCATTATTGGAATATCTGCTTATCTTAGTCAAGATCGATTGTTCTGAAGAAGATCGAGCTGTGACTTACTTTATGCCTTGTGTGCTACAAAATTCTAGCAAGGAAGAGTTGGACCTGATTTGTTCAACCAACTTAAAGCAACGATCTGCAGCTCCACTTCTGATATATTACAACTGTGGAACTGTTCCCTTGGGTGTGTTCCCAGCATTGGTAGCTTATTTCATACAACATTCAGGCTACAAAATGGTGCGAAAGACTGCCATCAAGAAAAATTACTTTCTCTTTAAGAAAAGCTTGAGCCATATTTCCTTTGTGTGCCGACCAAGATATCTAGAAATTAACATTGTGATATCGAAAGTGGAAAAAATAAATCATGATGCAGAATGTGCCCGTGTGAGACTGGACTTGGAGTTAGCACTCAAAGAAGTTAGCCACCGCTTTAATTATGGGGACTTCCTCGTGTACCAGTTTGCATTCAAATGCAAAAAGCATAATGACATGGACCACTTGAGTGTGGTAAAAAACAAAAACAGAGAGTCATTTTCATTGGAATGTCTTGACGATGAGACAGACTTTGACCTGGATCACCTTCAACACTTATGGTTTGGTAAAGTATGTAACTATTAGAACTGATACCAACACATTTTACTATTTGTTACTTTGTGTAGTGTTTCTCAGAATGTGGAGTGCCTTCAAATTCCAAATATTCTTCAGGTAACCAGCTGGCAAGCAAAGTTTTATTTACATAAATGATTTATCATTTGTTTAACTAGTATATCTAAGACCACACCCCTTAATTGTGATGTATTCGTCAATTTAAGCGGTATAGGACCTCTGAACTGAGAACAATTTGGAACCAGGCTTTTAGTTCACAAATTACAGATACAGTAGCTTTTCTTTAAGAGGTGATAGCGAATAATACATTATTGTTATTGGAGGGACAAGCAGAACACTCGCTTAAGAGGTAACTTGCTCATTAGAGAGTTTACTAGCAGAAGTTCCACTGTATACACTTGCATATGGAAATAGCTAGCATTGAGACATATGTACCACTATGCCAAAACTGAAATGTCCTACATGTTGCACACTGTGAAAATGTACCTATCCTACATGGGATAGGTGTAAGGTATAGATATATTCCCTATAGTGTGGGACATGTAGGAAATCTGGCCTTAGTGTATAAACACGAAACAACCAGAACAACTATGAACAAACTAGCTACCTTCTTCAACCTTACTATTGTTTCCATGTCTATTTGTACACATGCAGTTGACCCTCCTACCATGCATACGTTGAATACCCTCAAAGATGGAACTGACAAGATTTCGCTGATCGATGTCATGTCACCAGAATGGGAGACTGTCGGAGATCTGCTAGGCATGAAACCATGCATCATAGAAACAATTAAAGCTGACAGAAATGGTAAAGTGAAGATGTGCTGCCGGGATCTATTAGTCAAATGGATGAAAAGTCCATCTGATTTAATTTATCCATTTTCCTGGGACAGTGTAGTACAGCTGTTGCTTGATCTCGGACTCAACTCTCAAGTTAAAACAGTCAACAAAATATTAGGAGTTGAGTAGCTAAATATCCACACTCCCAGCCAAATGTCTGGCTATATTTATTTATTCATCTTGTAAACAACAAAGTAGAACCAAAAATGAAGATGTCTATTTAATAATGTGATTAAAAAACACAAGCCCCAATAAACTAGCTATTGTAGCTACAGTCACTACATCCACTAGTGTCAATTGGTAAGGAGTAGTATCTGAGTTCAATTTGTGTCCTTATTTTGGGGTATTTTACTTTCAGTAAGAAAATTTAATACTAAGTTGTGAAGAATTTGAAGGAAAAAAAACTAGCTAAATACTAGATTTAAAACAATTTTATAGCTAGCTACCAATAGGGTGAGGGGAACAACTAATTTTCATTTAGCCAATTCACCTTGAATCATAAGATAAGTGAAGATTATGGAATTGCCATTTTAAGTAACTCTAAACTATATAGCTAAGAAAAATAAGTAAAATGCTTTATTAATTATTATATATAGTTGTCAACCTTCCCGGTTTTGACGGGAAATCTTTTTTTTTTCTTTTTAGCATTTCTCTGTTCCCGCCGGTTGAAGGACTTTTCCCGGTTATTGCCTAGACACTATCAAAACCAATGTTACATAATTTTACCTCACACAAATAACTCGGACACACTCATTGGTGGATAAAAATAGAACAGCCACTGCACTCAGCTAGCTCAGCAAGCCTCGAGTACACTCACGGGTTAATTAAAATACAACATGCACAGCACACAGCTGATCATGCATTGCATCATAAAAATCATAAAATAATTCATCGATATTCATGGTGGGTGTAATCTTGCTCCCCCCCCCCCCCCCCCCCTTCCCCGGTTTTCTTTTTCTGAAAATTGGCAACTATGTTATTATAATATACTCAATTTCATAGATAGCTTTGCTATCTTTAAAATTGATGGGGGGAAAGTATATAGGTTAAAGGAGTTCCTAAGGGATATAAAAATATTTTCAATTAATCTTCCATTAATCTTCTAAAGTTTAATAGTGAAACACTGCCAGCTACCAGCTATACCCTTTCTGCTACTGTGCAGAAAAGCTGTTTATAGTGACCAGTTCAATGACAAGACCACTACACAGTTGAATTGACATGTTGGGACTGACATCTTGGCTCACTGTGAAGTGTATAGGAATCTCACAAGTCAGCTCATTAATGGCTAGGCAGGTGGTCTTCACTGAGGTGGAAGACACTGTGGACTGAACCACACCCATTTAATACACACACATACCATTTTTTTAAGTCACATGCATACTCACTTTAACAAGCTAAGCAAATTTGTTGTAGGTAGTTTGATTTTGAATTCTCCATCCATTGCTATCTCCGACACAATATTCCACGTGAAATATCTCACAGTAATAGATATTAACTTATTTTTGAAAATAATATGATAATATGAATGAAGCTGACAAGTTAGTTATATAAAAACTTAGAGAAAAGTGACGTTAAAAAGTACACAGAGTGGGCGGAGAGAAGGGTGTGGTTTATCATACACCGGTAAATAGAGATGGTGCAGGTTGTCACAAGGTAAGATAGCTGTGCTGCCACTGCAAGAAATAGAAATATAGACATGATCAAAACCGGTAAGGGGTTACTGGTTGGACGGTTGGGAATATCACTTACCTCAGCTGGAGGCCTGTCTTCTGAGCATGCCCACAGCTGCACCCCTCTTTGCCACTCTGTCTTCACAGGATTCACACAACTGATAACTCGACTCTCTTTAGAACCACACCTGTGCATGCAGTCACATCACTATAAATAGTTTTTACTATTGATGACTCTTTACCTACCCAAGAGGCAGCAGTATTCTCACAGAGTCGTTGGGTGCAGTCATTTCATCACTGCATTTATGAAGTGTGAGAGTGTAGATGTCCGGCTGTCCCTGACTCTTGCTGTGTTTGTAGATCTTGTTGTTCCTGAGAGTTCTCCCGAACCTTGTCTTCTGGCGCTTGTGGAACCTACTGGTCGAGTCCACTTCTGCACCACGCCCACTTCCTGTTCCTTCCTTATGCTTGCCCACTTCAGAGTTGCCTCCCAATAGCCCGCCATCTTGACTGTCTAGATTCTGCAGAGATGTCTCGCGAATCTCTTTGCGCTTACGTACAAGTATCTGCAGGGCAGTCTCCATGGCAACATCTGGATTTTGCTGGCATGAAAACAAGAGCACACGTCCCCCTCCTGTTCCCACCCACAAGTGCCCCTCCCACATCATCATACTCGTCACTCGGAACTTTGACTTGAAGATTTCCTGTACACATAACACACAAACATACCCACAAGTTAATATGGTTACCTCAACTAAAACGTATTACATTGCTTCCTCTGTAGTTGTACAAGCTATAATACCAGCTGTAAAATATCAATGCACATTCACTGTTGGCAGCCCTGGCCACACCCCCAGTCAATACAGTAAAACAGGGACCAGAGGTTTAAATTCACAAATCAGAGGTTGATTGTTTTAAGAGGTGATAAAAATTTCTACTGAAAGGGTCTAGCAGAAAGTTCTTTAAATAAAGGTAATTTGCTTATTAAAGAGTCCACTATCAGAGGTTCTGATTCACTAACTTCACTCCCAGGTGAACTCACCTGATCCATGTCCGGGTTGTGCAGAGAAGGAGGAAGCAGAGACAAGAAGTCGATAGACAGCAGAGGGACGTACAGGGAGGAATGGTAAAGGGTCAGGTGAGACGTGGATCGATAGGACACCCACACCCCCATGTTGCCGTCAAACACGAGCTTGTTGACACGCCCTTCTGTCATCACCAAGGAGTCCACGGGCTCCAGTAAGCTGCACAGTCAGCAATATCATAATAAAGGCAGGGACAAGCAGCTGGTAAGGCAAGTAGAGAGTGGCACACACGAGGAAGATGAGGATGACTTAGCAAGTGAGTGGGAGGAGCTTAACTTACTCTGTGCACAGTACAGTAATGGCCTTGCCACAGCCACACCATAACTTCTGCTTGTCTTCTCCAACTAATACCAGAGAACTCACTGCAGTAGACCCGATCCGAATGAGAACAGGAGCACGGTCCACAGACAAGTCCTGGAGTGTGCGTGTGTGTGTGTGTGCGTCTTTCAAAAGTTCTGCTATGCTACACACACACACACGCACACACACATGCACACACACACTCACACACGCACACACACATGCACACACACGCACGCACGCACACACTCACACACGCACACACACACACTCACACACACATGCACACGCGCACACTCACATTCACACACGCACATACACATGCACACACACACACACACGCACACACACGCACACACACACATTTACATTACCTGTATCACAGCCACAAAGCCGTCTGCTAGAGCCACGAACACGACACCTTTCTTGGAGACTACAATGCCCAGGACCGAATCATTCATGATAACATCCCACCTGATGACTCTACACACACACACACACACACACACACACACACACACACACACACACACACACACAAATGAGTATGTTTGTGTGTGGACCACACAAACTGACTCACTTTGTGGTGTAGTCGACGGCGATGAGATGAAGATCTAGTGTTCCCACCAATACCAGATCCTCTCCTGCCACATAGTGGGCGCAAATTACCCGGGGACTCAACTAACACACATACATACAAACCATACTCATTTATTAAACCTGTATAGGCCACACCCACTCAACATACCTCTGTGCTGTGGACACGAATGTTTTGTTTGCCATCTTCCAAAGAAACCACACCCACTTTCCCTTCTCCTCCGCACAGCCACACCTCATCCCTGTCCTTGCTGACAGTGCACACACACCCACACTCCCACACTATTCTCTGAGTGACCGTTATCGGGGAAACGGAAGGTATCTCGGATACCATCAGCGAGTTGGTGAGGACGCTCACCTGCAAAACAAGGAAATGTGTCTAACTAAGACATAGTCATAGTCGGATAAAATACGTAAATATACGTCGCAAACTCATTCCGCCCTGCTCACTTTGCTAAATACACAGTCAACTAGTGATAGTATAAATAGAAATACGGTAGATTATTAATAAAGAAGCAGAAGGATTCATGAGGTAAGAGGGCTGCGGCCATTAAGATTTTCAAAATTTCTTCAGGGTTTACCACATAAGTAATTATAGACCTCAATCTATGCTGATTTGGTAGCTAAACTGGTAAAGGGATATTACCAAGTACGTAAAAGATTGCAGGTATGGTAAGGGGTCATTACTACTGCAAACCTTACATTGGTTTGTTTGTTGTTCTCAGCTGCTCTCTGTCTGCTTCTCTTTGTCTTGTCTTTGAGTTGCTCGTTGACTTTAGCTAGATGATGGTTGTGTCGACTCTGCAGAGTACTGGAGTTCGGAAAGGGATGCAGCTTGTTGATCTCCTACAAACACACAAACATATCCATACATACAAACACATGTACAAACACATCACAAGAGTAGTATTGAAACTGAGTAAGTGCTACGGTATATTTCTGGAGATTCTCGTCCTGGAAGAGTATTAACTGTACAGACACTAATCTGTCACTTCATCTACAACTCTACGCTCCACGAGTGAGAGAAGTCAGACCAACCACTTCCAGAAACAGCAAATACCTCACACTTACACAGATGTTTCAATACAGTCAATGTACAGTGCTTCCAGCTTAAAGAGTGGATTTTTTAGCTTTTTGGTTAAGGTTGCTAATTCTGCTATAATTTCTCAAGTATGTGTAATAGAAAGCTAAAAATTTGTATTACTAGTGGTGCGCTCGAATAGCGCAAAATAGAGAAGCGAGCGATGCATGTTCCCTGTAATTGCAGCTATAGATACAGTTATTTATTTTGATGTTGTTAACCCTTTGCGGACGAGCAATTATGTAATTAAATACGCGCACGCCGTAAAACCAATTAGTTGCCCGAGACGACGACGTTTTACCAGTGGAGTTCGACACGTGGAAAAAGAAAACGGGCGAGTGTTTCTTTTGTGTTAGGCCTCAAATAATCTGCCTCTAGCGTTGTAGCTATGGTAATTCGTTAGTTTATAGTTTATAGAGTTGTTTTGAATACAAACTTAGTTGGAATTATCGAGGAGGCCACAGTTTGTTAGCTATTTTTTTAGCTTATATTTATGAAAGGAGAAATCACACCCAAGTGTAAGTTCTAGTTTTAGTTTGCTTATTTCTAGCTACTTTAGGCCTTTACTTCTTAGTAGATGTTCTATTTGAAAATAGCTAGACACAAAGTGTAGGGAAAATTTTTTTTTTATTTAGTTGGTGCACTTGATATAAGTTATACTTATTTTATAAGACTTATTTTGTAGAATAGAGATTGCAAAATGTATACTATGTAAGCTACTGAAAGTTTTAGCGCGCTACGCGCTCTGTAACTGTAATAACAGAGCAAAAAAGAGCTTGTCACGAATTCGTGACAGCCGTATTCTCTTGACGCACCCGGTGTGTCACAGATTCGTGACCATCGTACACGCGCGTTAAGTTACGGCGGTCACGAATGCGTGACGATCGTACGCAAAGGGTTAATGTTATGCCTGTCTGTTGTTTCTTATAGATTCATTGGTGCTTCTATTCTATACCACTGTATGATGAAGGCTATAAAATTTAGGCTATGTATAATAAAGTTTAAATGTTATACTTTTTGTGTTAAAACAAGAGTAATAAATTATTTTATTATTTATTTTATTATTGTAATTCGTAATCAGCTACATAGTATTGCTTTATATAATAAAGTTTAAATGTTATATTATTTGTGATAATATAAGAATAATGAATTATTTTACCAGCAAAGTTATTGGCTGGTGTTTTAGACAGAATATACCGCTATTTAATTAAAAATGTCATACATCATTACAGTTATAGCTGATGTTAACTTTGTGGTTTAATAAAAATAAAGAGTTTGTTTGGGTACTATAACATATTCAGAGGGAGAGCAGAGTATGTTAAATGGATGTAGATCTTAGTTTGATAATAGAGTTAGGTTAATTTTTATAGTTTTACATTAAATATAACCTGCAATTGTGGAGGAATGTTTCCAGGATGCATGTTATTTTGAGCTGAATAGAGCTTAGGGATATGTTTATCCCGGCTACATCGACAACATTCCAATGACTTAAATTTCATTTTGGTGCCTGGAAACTTCTCCAAACACGTTATGCAGACTGGGATAGTAATCGATGAGATTTTAGCATGAAAATTACGCATTGCTGTGTGAACTTGAGGATCATCAAATGCTGGAATAATATGGTGCAATGGAACCTGGGGATGTTGTCTTGACCTGTTCCCCCTAACTTGAGACAATCTAGTCTCCCGTTGAAGTGGTGTTTCATCAGCCAATCTCTGCTGTTGGTTAGTTGACAACTGATCTAATCTAGAGGAATTTTGTAATGAAGATTCATTTGCTGTTCTCAACAGTTGGTTAGTGGACAAACAGTGGAGCCTGTGATCTCTTTCACTATCACTTTCAAACAAATGTGTGACTTGCTGTTTTTGTGACATTAGTTGTAGACGTTGCTCTCTGCATAATGGTTTCCTAAACGAAAATATGTCTCGTATTAACTTATTGAAGTATATATTTTATTTTATATTTACCTCTTGCATTCGTTGCTGATAAGCTGAAAGGCTTTGCGGTATCGAAATTGTTTGAGTTATATTTTCTGCAACTTTTTTGCTGCTTTGGGTGTATATGAGAATGGATGTCCTCTGATAGATGCCTTTTCCTTCCTCTTGCAGTACAAAAAGTAGTGGGGATATTAGCTTCTTGTTCAGATGGTGTGGCTGCATTTTCAGTGTCTTCAAGAGTAGTTGAGTCTACAGCTGTATAAAGTTGATTGGTACAGTAATCCTCAGGAATAGTCTAATAAATAAATTAGGAACATTTAATGGCTTTCAAAAAGAAAGATTCTTTACTTTGCTACCTGTTTCTGTTTCGTTTTAGCTCTCCTCCTCCTTGCCCTGTCTTTTTCATTTCTTATCTCTCTCCTTACTAATTTTTCTTCTGGAGTTTCTAACGCCCTCAAAGCTCTTGACAGAGCGTTTCTAACGTTTTGTCTCTCTTTCGCAGAATTTGTTTCACTGGGCATCGCTACTTCGTACGGCGGGTAAACAAAACAAAATGTTGCTAAGAAGGTTACCCGGCCCGCGCAAGCGCGTAGAAGAAAGGGTACACACGTACGCCCACGCAAGAACAAAAACAATTTCTAGACCAAAATATATATATATATCGCGAACTCATTAGAGAGTCAGCTCCGCTCGCTTCGCTGAATTATACATTAATGTCATATTAACATACAAACAAAACAATTTTGTGGGTTTGTGGTTATTGTTGTGGTTATAGGTGATGGAACTGGGAGCTTCAAGACAGTGAATTTGGAAGTGTTTAAGCTGAAAAAAGAGAAATTATTTTTCCTTATCTCTATAACTTGGTATACTGATACTTCAATACCTGAAGTTTCATATGAGCCTAATTTTGTGGGCACACAAAATTTGAATCTCGAAATATTTAAAATTTTAAGAAAAAAGTGTTTAAGCCAGGATTTTTTAATTTATTGAGTTATATCTCTAAAAATTTGACACATGATGTAAAATTGCCTTAAAATTATTATGTATAACTTTGGTAGCTATACCTTGAAAATTAAGTGAGTTGTGGCTGTTTTTCACCAAAATATTTTTACACACGGTAAGGGTCATCAAATGATGACGTTTAGAGCGGGTTGTGGGCCTTTAGTACACGTAAACGCGATGTCACAAAACAGCGCATGCGTATTTGTGCAAGGGCGCCAGTTTACCGCTAATTGTTGCACGGGTATGGCTGATTTAGCTACGGTTGTATCTCAGGCCCTAGCAGGTATCAAGTTTTACGGCGTTACTGCCTATTGCGGCCAGCGTTTTAGCTTCCGTCTGGAGCTGCACAACCCGTAGGACTCCAACTGCATCGCCCTGATGTTGTCAGAATACCGAATGCTGGGAGCCTTGGGAGTATTAAACTCCTATTAAACTCCTTCAGCTTTTCTTCAGCTCTTGAAAAAGATGACCTCTTGGATAGGCTTGGCTCCAAGTTAGTAATATACCAGCCAACAATTCTGACTGATTTCGACTTCGTTTACTGCTGCTAGTAGAACGATGAGAATCCATACAGCCGATTGCAGTTAGGGAAAGTCCCGTCTTACCGCTCAGGGAAATAACCGTTCGACCTTAGCTCGTTAACTAGTTACGTTTAATGACGAACTACAGCAAAATCTTGACGTCAAAAAAATGGCGTAAAATGTATTAGAGTGAATGAGAAAAGTTCTGTTCTCCGTTTTCCATTCTCTAAACAGGCAGTTTTACTATTGTAAACATTATTGGGATGATGAAGAAAAGGTATGTGTATGTTAAATGACTGTAGTGAGGGTCTATACAGTAGTTTAAAAAAATCCACTCTTTAAGTTGGAAGCACTGTATGTAGTGTAGATACAGATAGTGTGTGCATATGTGTGTGTATGTGAGTATGTATGTGTGTGTGTATGTGTGTATGTGCATTGTGAGCATGCGATTGTGTATGCGTGTGTGTTCATTGTGTGTGTGTGTGTGTTCATTGTGTGTGTGTATGTTCATTGTGTGTGTGTATGTGTGTTTCCTGTCTGACCTGAAAGAGAGCTTCTACATCGAAGATGTGTTTAGGTGCTTCCTTGCAATACTGGAGGATTGCCACCTGGTCGTGGAGTTGTAAGATAGAGTGTTCGTACAATCTGAACACAGCAAGACTCGCTCGGAATAGGAACTTCACACCTTCCAACAAGAAACTGTCCATTATCCTTAATGCAGACTACAGCACACACAAACACACACAGAAAAAATCTCTACACTCAAGCCTTGTCACGAAATTAGCATGTAAACACCACACCCCTTCACACCTGGGTTGGCATGGCGTCAATAAAGATGGTGAGGAACCAGTTGAGGGCAATGAAGGACACATCGATGCCGAAGTTCTCCATGTGAGCACTTAGTCTCGGCAACTTCTCTTTGAGCAAACCACTCAATACCATCTAAACATGCACAAACATAGTGGTGGTGGGTGTGGTCAATGGGCGTGGCATTCTCACCTGGTCAGCCTGAACTCCAGCCAAATTTACTGAGTAGTAATTAGCTGGGAGGAGTTTCTCAATCACTGCTACCAGTAACCTAGCAACATAAGACACAACATATTCTAGAACCACAAACCAGATAGCAGCTGACATTTCTACTCGTGAATTCTCTAGAGAATTCACTATCTACAAATAAACACATCAAGAAACAGTTAGTTGGCGTTCACTTCGTGTAAATTATGAACTCGATAGTTTGACTCCCCCAGTCATCTTGACCCTCCAGTAATTTCACACGACACTCTGAAGTCCATCTGGACTCGCCCGTTATTAGCAGTTGATGAAACGATAAACGGTGTCATCTCATGACATAGCAGATATGAAGATGACAAGATTCTTCATAGTACAAAAAAAGAACATTTATTTTCCCTACAACAATCCTTCAGCCCTTCATTCAGTCAAACATCATTTCAGATGACTGGTGTTGGATAATTGACATTCCACTGTGTCATGTATATAGAATATTTGTTACCGTCTCATTCAGTGTTGCTCGCTAATTAATAGTAATGTTATAAATGGTAATATCAGTCTACACTAACCAAAAAGCAGTTTCTTCATCAAGAAACAGGAGACCAAGAGCAGCTATCATATTCATACTCTGGACACACACACACACACACACACACACACACACAACACACATACACACACATACATACATTTAATGTTGTATAAACTCTTCCTTCCTACAATATGTCTACCTGACAGTAACCAATATTCCTGTCATGACGACTAAATGCCAGCAGCACATTCTCCAACTTCGGAATCTATGGATAACAGAGAACAAGTGCATGAATGAATGAGTGAATGAATGAATGAATGAGTGAATGAATGAATGAATGAACTCACTCCAATTCCCTCCAGTTTGAAGTGCTTGTTGTTGGGGAGTGTCCTATGGAGGTCAATCTTGATCTGTTTTTCGCTGCCACTCTACAATGATGAGTCATACTGACACACCCACCCATCCATTCTGCCCGTCCCACCAACTGCTATATTCCCTTTACCATACCGTGACATTGGAGAAGACGAGGGACAGGTAATAAGAGTTATGTTCTGAGGCGGCATCTCTCAGCTCCTTCGCCTTCCCCACCAGTCTGAACACGAGACTACAGGCACATTCAAACCAACACAGCTCATCACTCACCTCAGACCACGCCCACTACACACCACGCCCACCATGGCAGACCCACACCCACATTAGACCACACTCATTATGGCTAGACCACACCTACTTTGAATAACTCCACTCACCCTTTCCACACTAGTCTCCTCAGATCCATGGGCACTCCTTTCCTCAGTAAACTTCTGAGTTCTCTCTTCTGCAATTATAATACTTCAACTACGCAATACAACACACATAGCCACACCCACTGACCTTTGACCTGTCTCCACTGGGCAAAAACTCTACGTACGGTTTTCTCGTTCTCTTTATTTGTGAAATATACTCTTCCCACTCCTTCAACATCAGCTCCACCTCCTACTCGACAACATACACATCACACATGTACACACACATGTACACACACACACACATACTCAGTGTCTCTTCTTACCGCCTGGTTGTAGTGCAGATAAAGGAGTCGACAGAGATATTGCTGAGTCAGCACATCGTTCTGCCACTCGTGGATGTCTCCGAGATCATCCTCGAATGATCCGCGATAGTTCTGTTGGTCTCCGCCCTCTTGTGTCGTCAGTGACAACAGCTCCTCCGTGTGACGCGACAACTCCGGATCTTCATCGTCATGGGCACGAGTCAGACCTACCGAGGAATGGTAATCATAATTATAGTCATCATCTCCACAATGTTGTATTGTCGTCTTACTGGAAATGCGTATCTTGAACTGCATACTCAGCAATTTCACATACTTGCACTTTACTTGGTTCATTTCCTTCTCAATGTCTAAGACACGCCTACAAAAACACAACCAGCAAGTCATGTGACAGTCACATGATAGCCAACAGGGTTGTGGCAATTACAGGAGTAAAGTAATCAATTACACAATTACACAATTATTTAAATTTTTGCTTCTCAATTACAATTTCAATTACCAATTACACCTTTAAGAACTAATTACAACAAATCTGTTAGCAATTACATACAATTACATCATATCGCCTCCTCAGGATAAGTGCCTCCTCAGGATAAGTGGTCACGTAACAAAGTTTGTAATTTTGTTTTAATTCATCAATTCTCTTAAAAGAGAAAAGTTATGTAAAAACTGAGAATTCATTTTCTTGCTAGCAGTCATGTGCTTTAGAACTGACCCTTTACCAAAGTGGTCTTTGACCCCAACTACTTGCCAATTACAGGCATGCAATTACAATTACAATTACAATTACTGCAGATGGTGTAATGATTACAGCTAATTACAATTACCAATTGCAATTACCACAACACTGATAGCCAAGTAGTAGCATTATAGATCATGCTCATTAGTAAATGTGATAATCTAGGTAAAGGGTTGTATCTACTAGCTGCCCCTACATTGATAGCTCCTTGAAGTGTTCAATACATGCAACCTCAACATCAAGAATAAGTGACTTCTCTTGGATGTGTAAAACTGCCACAGTGTTCTATTCCTCACAACCTGACCGTGCACAGGAAAACCAGGCACAACGCGGGGCCTGTTAAAAATTATTTTTGCACTTAACACACTCACAGTATCCAGATATTGAACTCTGTAAGTTTTATAACAATAGTGTCCACTGCCTCCAACATACGGGACCTACCGTCTCAATCTACATGCTTCTCTCGTACGTTTTAGTGAAGTTAACCATCTTTTATAGACATTCATGCTAGCAACATTCCTAATCCCTGCACTACACAGACAGCTCCCGGGCTTGCCCCAGTCATCCCTAATCCCTGCACTACACAGACAGCTCCCGGGCTTGCCCCAGTCATCCCTAATCCCTGCACTACACAGACAGCTCCCGGGCTTGGCCCAGTCATCCCTAATCCCTGCACTACACAGACAGCTCCCGGGCTTGCCCCAGTCATCCCTAATCCCTGCACTACACAGACAGCTCCCGGGCTTGCCCCAGTCATCCCTAATCCCTGCACTACTATAGACAGCTCCCGGGCTTGGCCCAGTCATCCCTAATCCCTGCACTACACAGACAGCTCCCGGGCTTGCCCCAGTCATCCCTAATCCCTGCACTACACAGACAGCTCCCGGACTTGCCCCAGTCATCCCTAATCCCTGCACTACACAGACAGCTCCTGGGCTTGCCCCAGTCATCCCTAATCCCTGCACTACACAGACAGCTCCCGGGCTTGCCCCAGTCATCCCTAATCCCTGCACTACACAGACAGCTCCTGGGCTTGCCCCAGTCATCCCTAATCCCTGCACTACTACAGACAGCTCCCGGGCTTGGCCCAGTCATCCCTAATCCCTGCACTACAGAGACAGCTCCCGGGCTTGCCCCAGTCATCCCTAATCCCTGCACTACACAGACAGCTCCCGGGCTTGCCCCAGTCATCCCTAATCCCTGCACTACAGAGACAGCTCCCGGGCTTGCCCCAGTCATCCCTAATCCCTGCACTACACAGACAGCTCCCGGGCTTGCCCCAGTCATCCCTAATCCCTGCACTACACAGACAGCTCCCGGGCTTGGCCCAGTCATCCCTAATCCCTGCACTACACAGACAGCTCCCGGGCTTGGCCCAGTCATCCCTAATCCCTGCACTACACAGACAGCTCCCGGGCTTGCCCCAGTCATCCCTAATCCCTGCACTACAGAGACAGCTCCCGGGCTTGCCCCAGTCATCCCTAATCCCTGCACTACACAGACAGCTCCCGGGCTTGCCCCAGTCATCCCTAATCCCTGCACTACACAGACAGCTCCCGGGCTTGCCCCAGTCATCCCTAATCCCTGCACTACTATAGACAGCTCCTGGGCTTGCCCCAGTTTCTTCTGGTGCTAAGTAAGAAAGTCCTACATTAAAAAAAAAAAGTACAGCAAATCACTATAAGCGTCAAAGACCCCTTACCAGAATAATTGTAAAAATAATAATAACCTGCCTGTTCCAGTTAACTTGATGAACTGAAGCTACCATTACTAAGAATTGAGGCAAGAATGTATTTCTAGTAATTAGCTAAAATTAATGAGTAACAATAGAGACTGGATGATGCTCACCTAAACTCCATTCATAGCAGCTAGAACATTAACTTTGGGTAAATTAAGTAAATATCACCTTTTGGCTGTGTCTTGATCAATTGCATCATAGCAAAAAGTTACAATGTCCAGCGATTTGCCCGTTGTTTCGATTACTAGTGCATACGTCAATGGTTTACCTTAAGTGCTCAAGCACGCGCTAATGTTAGAGGTTAATAATGAGAGGGAATAATAGACTGCCACCACACCCTCACTGTTTCTCTGCAGCAATCTCCTTCCTGTGTGCCTCCTTGCTCTGTTTGTGGATTTCTATTTCATTGTCCAAACTCTGCAGACTTCTCTTGTACTGATCGATGATGTTCTTCAGGGACACTATTTCTGATCGCAACTCAGACTGGGGCTTCTTGCTGCATTACACAGTGTAACACAGTGTAACACACGATAAACCAATAGTAAATCAGGATTCACACATTCATGTCCATAAGCCCCGCCCATACCAACCACACCCACTTACATCTCAGCTATATATTCCCGGGCTTTGGACAGTTCCTCGTTGAGACTGATGATGACCGCATCTCTGTCCTGGACTCTCTCCTTCAATCTCAAGTTCTCTCTCTGAAGGTCGGCCATTTCTTTCTGCTGCTTCGTCACTACCGACTCCAACTCCAGAACTTGGCGAGACTGGGGAGGCAGAGAGGAAGGGGAGTGGTCATCAATGGTGTCCACACCCATAACATCCACGTAGCCACTGCTAGCACATACACACAAACATACACATATGCACACACAAACATACATATATGCACACACAAACATACACATATGCACACACAAACACACAACCAGTGTGAACATCACACACGAACACACACGCAAATAGCACACACGTACGCATGAACTTACAGAGAGATGGGGTCAATGTCTTCCATTGGGCTGGCCAGGGAGCTGTCTGTTGGTTTGTCTGGAGGCGGGCTACTGTTCTGAGTGTACAGAGCTGCATCTATAGTGGACCTTCTCACTGTTACCTCGTTGCTAGGCAGCGACAACACTCCTGGCTCAATACTCAAAGATGTCCGATTCCTAAATGGTACGAATGAAACGAGTAAGTCAGGTCACATGATGAGTAAGTCAGGTCACATGATGAGTAAGTCAGGTCACATGATGAGTAAGTCAGGTCACATGATGAGTAAGTCAGGTCACATGATGAGTAAGTCAAGTCACATGATGAGTAAGCCAGGTCACATGATGAGTAAGTCAGGTCACATGATGAGTAAGTCAGGTCACATGATGAGTAAGTCAGGTCACATGATGAGTAAGTCAGGTCACATGATGAGTAAGTCAGGTCACATGGTGAGTAAGCCAGGTCACATGATGAGTAAGTCAGGTCACATGATGAGTAAGTCAGGTCACATGATGAGTAAGTCAGGTCACATGATGAGTAAGTCAGGTCATATGATGAGTAAGTCAGGTCACATGATGAGTAAGTCAGGTCACATGATGAG
>WLWD01003021.1_pt1 | contig 42617 bp, 41 predicted proteins | sample 6712731 | NCBI WGS metagenome assembly WLWD01 (sample SAMN12718690, study PRJNA576275) | sponge metagenome | isolation source: marine sponge | host: Mycale hentscheli | place: New Zealand: South Island, Marlborough, Capsize Point | collected 2014-11-01 | reverse complement strand
TAAAATATAAACCCACCTAATAATGTTCTTATATTTCTAGCATTCATTCTTGTAGTGTTCTTTTCATTTTATATGTTCTATACCAATCTAGTTATAGATTCATCCAATCACTCACAGGTAACTAGCGCTGCTGAGTAATTCCCATATACCAACTGAAATACAAACATCTGTGCCCTCCACAGAGCATCTCCAGAGTCCATGACCTCCTACAGTATAAAATAATCTAATATAATTAGACCAGTGGAACTATGGATAAAAATTAATATGCTACAAAATTCATAAAAAAAATGGTTGATACTGAGTAAACAATTTCTGCCATGTCCTATTTCAGGAGAAACTATCCTAAACATTATTCATAAATGAATGAAGAGTCTAAATCCAGTACATCATGATAGTGTCCCACACTGACAGCATTCCTCTATATCCAGTACATGATAGTGTCCCACACTGACAGCATTCCTCTAAATCCAGTACATGATAGTGTCCCACACTGACAGCATTCCTCTAAATCCAGTACATGATAGTGTCCCACACTGACAGCATTCCTCTAAATCCAGTACATGATAGTGTCCCACACTGACAGCATTCCTCTAAATCCAGTACATGATAGTGTCCCACACTGATAGCATTCCTCTAAATTAAGTCCAATTCTTACTTAATAGCTAATTAACACATCAGCACTAATGCAAAATGACTCAGTGAGGTTCAATTTTCTGTAATTGACAGCTAAAACCTTTTCTTATCTTCAAGTAACTCTGAAATGATGTATTTTAAAAATGAATTCTAAACCACAATTGTCAAAGAAAGGCCCATTAACCCATCATTAAACTAATTTAGTTGCCAGAATAATGATATAAGTATCTAAGGACTTCTTGGGTCCAGTAGGTTCTATTGAATTTGAAATTGTTAAAAAAAAAATCTATGTACCACTGAAAATCAAATCATATGAGTGTAAGAGACACACATACGTACCTGTGTGCGTACATAATCATGTATACTCAAGCCAGCATTTGAAAATGTTCTATCAATATACTGCTGTCTGTAAACACACACAAACAAACAAGTAACAACACTCACAACAAATATTTCCATGCATAGGATGAAGCAATTTTCAACCCTTCATAATATACAAACACACAAAGAATGTTTGTATATAGCAAATGTTTATGCTGTGAAGTTAAATGCAAAGCTAACTTGCAATGACTAGTAAATCCATAGAAATAACTCCTATTGCAAGTTTCAGGAAATCAGTGGCTGAATGATGAAAAACAATTATAATAAATGTATTGTTAATGTTGTTATATTGACTGATGACTGGTTATATCTCACATAGCTAGGGGGTAGGGAAAGAATGGGTTGGAAGATCCACTCTAGCAGACATTAAGAGAAAGGACAATGAAATCAGAAGCTATAACAGCAAGGCCACTGGGTGGGAGGAGCTCAATGACTGCTAATAATAGGAAAGTGGGACAGGATAAGGAATTGGAGAATATTTCTATTCATATGATTCCGTCAAAAAGAGAAGAAGGAAAACCTAAAACAAGTTTTGGCCATTTAGCCGCAGGTTAGGTGGGGTTAATCCCAGGCGGGGAATTCCTGCACGTTGGTAAAGGGATACTGGGTCTGTGGGCCCAGGCATCACGTGGGAGTAAAAGCGGGAGAAGAGCGATCAGTTAGTTCACGTGGAGCACTTGACGCCATTGAGCCTGACAGTCTATTTCTATTTCGAGTCTATTCGATTGCTAGCTAGCCATCTTTTGGTAATGGCGTCAAATGCTAATTGCAATAGCGCCGAGAGCGGCAGTAATACTTGCAATACTGGCGAGGACCAGCAACGCAGCAGAGTGGTCCCAGAGGAGGTGGTTGGTGTCATCAGGACTGTGGTGACGGAGCTGTGGGATCAGCTGCAGCAGCAGCAGCAGAGGGGGGGTGGTGGCAGTGGAGTCACAACCGGGACTAACCCTGCTCGATTGGCCCCAGGGGGCCCCAGTGTAGATGCCAGTTCAGGAGAGACCCCCACTCCAGCTAGGGCTGCTGGACCCTCCTCAAGTGGTGAGTGCGTGTGGTGCTTTAGCTGCAATAGTATTAACCCTAGGTAGCATACCCTAGGTAGCAATGATAAGAATGTTAGTGCTGGGAGATAGAGGGGTTGATTAGTAGATCAATCGCTTGGGCAAGGGAGCACAAAGGGAGTGATGGGGTGGGGCTAAGTATGCAACCCCTCTTTTTAAAGCAATAGTAGTGGGTAGCCTTCTAGCAGGGGCTGCCTGGCAAGTAGAGTGACTCTTGCCTGGTACGTGTGAGATCTAGTGCCTAGCAGCAGCTGGTGAGTAGTGTGACCTCTTTACCAGACATGTCTTGATAGGTCACACTTGGATGTGGCTGGTAGGTTGTGTGGCTGGCAGGTTGTGTGACTCCTACCAGATATGCAGGCAGCAGTTAGGTGGGTAGCGAGACTCCTACCAGATCTGCTGTACCTAGCAGTGGTTGGTAAAGTGCAGCGTGGTATGCTTATAGTATCACTTGTGCCTGGGGTGAAATGAAGTTGTCGGGGGTTACACTAAAATCCAGTATAGGCGAGCAAGTGGTGTGACCCTTGTCTGCCGCGGTATGCTCAGCTATCTCATTGCCATATCCCGTGGGTACAGATAAGCGGGTGTCCCTTATCTCGTGCAGGGGGCGTGAGGTAGTGGTATCACTTTAGCTGTCGATTGGCAGCAGTTAGTGCTTCGAATTGAATATGTGGTGTGTACCGCATCTTTAGGACCAAGGCTCAGGAAGTTTGATGCGGGTCGTGTGAGGGACCTAAGCCTGCCCACAATGGCAGAGAACCTGGTATCACCAGGAGGAGCAGGTTCAGAACCGGGGAAAGCCATTGCGGCACCCCCCGAGTCCCCCGCAGGGAAGTTTCAGCTGGGCGAGACCCTGCCTGTGGTCCCAGCTAGGATAGTCCGCCGTATCTTAAAGGGGGACTTCATCGACATGGCTGAGTTGTCGGAGGAGAACCTGGAGGTGGAACTTCGGCGCTCTCTGGACGGTGAGGACACCAACCACTGCCGGCGCACAAACTTCGCCCGGTGACAGACCTGCTGGGATGGGCGAGGGCCTTCTGCCACTTCGCCGGAATTGTTGTCCGTGCCCACCCCAGTAAGGCCGTGGATCTGTGGGCGTACCTGGCCATAGTCCTGTCGGGGGGGGACAAGGGTGACTGGTGGCGGGCGTACGATTCGCGCTTCTGCCAACAGGTTTCATCCCTGGAGAAGGCCGAGTTCGGGCGCCTAGACCAGGTGCTGTACACAAGATGCCTCTTGTCTTCTGGGCCCGGGGGAGCTCTTAGGTCTGTCCAGGGGCCTTCTGACAGCGGACGCACACCTCGGCCGAAGAGAAGGCGTGTGGTAGCATGCTTCGCCTGGAATGACGGCAGACCATGTGCCGTTATCCCGTGTCGCTTCCAGCACATCTGCTCCCGTTGTGGTGGTGAGCACAGGAAAGCGGCATGCCCTCCCATGGAAGAAGGGAAGGGAAAGACATCCAACATATAAACTGCCCAGCGTCTGGGGCCTCTTCAGTTGAACTGTCGCAGCTGTGACTGTTGTTTATGTTTCGATTGTATTGTTGTGCCGTTATTCATTTATTCTTTTTTTGTTTTTTTGTTTTTTTTGTTTCAGGCTCAGCATTCTATGCTTTGTTGATTCACATATGTTTTGACCATTGTTAATGCTAGCGGGGTAGGGTTTGGACAGGCGGGGCGGTTTATGGAGGGCATAACTAGTCGGCGTGGAGGTAGGGGACGGGTAGCTAAGCTGGGTGTTTGGGGGGCGGTGGGGGGTTAGTGCTAGCACTTTGTAGTAAGATAATGGGTAGGGTGTGAAGGTTTTCGCATGCTGGCCGTGTCAGTATGCAAGGATATGTTTGTCCTGAGGGCGTTCCAGGGCATTACTCACTGCTCACGATGGATGGCTGGGCCTCCTCTTTAGTAGGGTATGCAAAGACTGTGTGGTCTTTCCCTCACGCCCTGTCATTGTGTCTTTTGCCGTTTAGGGGTACCATCGTGTTCGTACTCCTACACGGCGGATCTGTTGATGCTGGCTAGCAGAACGGCATCTAGTACCTCCCAGCAGTGGATGGTTGGAGCCATATTCAGTGCCCCATGGTGCCAGAGCTGTGGGAGGAGTGCTTGGCGATCCATCCAGACAGGGCCTATGTCGATTTTCTGGTGCAAGGCCTCCGTGAGGGTTTCCGTATAGGATTTCGCCATGGCTCAGCATCATGCCATAGTGCAGCCAGCAACATGCAATCGGCCGATGTGCAACCAGAGGTGATTAAAGATTTTCTGGCTTCAGAATTGTCGGCAGGTCGAGTGCTGGGTCCTGTGGACTCCGACACCGCTAGGTGTGTGCAAGTGAACCGGTTTGGTCTGGTCCCCAAAGGGCACCAACTGGGCAAGTGGCGCCTCATTGTAGATCTGTCGTTCCCGAAGAGCCCTAGCGTGAATGATGGTATTGAGCTCGAGTTGTGCAGTCTGCATTATACATCTGACATCTGTGGATGAAGCCTGCAAAAGGGTGATAGCAAGGGGTCGAGGCACCATGCTGGCGAAGTTTGATGTGGAGGGTGCCTTTCGAACTGTCCCCGTCCACCCGGGCGACAGGCAATTGCTTGGCATGAGCTGGGAAGGACAAGTGTATGTAGACAAGGTCCTCCCCTTTGGCCTTAGATCAGCTCCAAAGCTATACAATGCCGTGGCAGATGCACTACTGTGGATCCTGGTGAACCACGATGAGGTGGATGGCCTCCACTACTTGGACGATTTTCTTCTCTTTGGTGAACCAGAGTCAAGACAGGGTGAGAGGGCCCTACAATTGGCCTTGGCTCGCTGCGCCATGTTGGGGGTGCCAGTGGCCTCTCGGAAGACTGAGGGTCCCAGTACAACCCTCACCTTTCTGGGGCTCGAGTTGGACACACTGTCCATGACCGTGCGGCTGCCCCCTACCAAACTGGAGCGACTGCGTCGTGAGATCCGGCAGTGGGAAGGCATGAAATCCTGCTCAAGAGAGAGCTACTGTCCATTATCGGCCAGCTGCAGCACACATGCTGTGCTATCAGACCTGGGAGGTCATTTTTGCGCCGTATGATCGAGCTATCCAAGTGTGTCAGAGAGCTCCACCATCGGGTACGGCTCAATGCAGGTTTTCGTTCAGACCTCATATGGTGGGGCTGCTTTTTGCCGATCTGGAACGGCTCGTGCCCTATGACAACCCTATGCCGAGGGCCACCCCAGGTGGCATTGACCTCCGATGCCTCTGGCTCTTGGGGCTGTGGTGCCTTCACTTCCGAGGGGAAGTGGTTCCAGCTGCGGTTCCCCGAGTGTTGGAGTGACTTGCACATCACAGTGAAGGAGCTGTTGCCCATAGTACTTGGTGTCGCGATATGGGGCAATGAGTGGAAGGGCCTCACAGTGTCCTGTTTCTGCGATAACGCTGCGGTGGTGGCCATCGTGAACTCCGGCAGGAGCAAGATGGACAGGGCCATGCACTTGATGAGGTGCTTGTCCTTCTTCCTAGCTAGGTGGAGTGTGTCATTAGTGTGCAGGCACATTCCAGGGTCCCAGAATGGGACAGCAGATGCGTTATCACGTGATAACCTCCCTTCTTTTCAGAGACTTGTACCACGGGCGGACAAGGAAGGCGCATCTCTACCAGACAACCTGCTGCAGTGTCTGGTGTTCGGACCCCGGACTGGACGAGGGTGGACTGGATAGCCTTGTTCGGGCGTTCTTTGTGAAGGGTCTCGCCCAGTCAACTCACAGGGTTTATTCCAGTGGTCAGAAACGATTCTTGGGCTTTTGTGGCTCAGCTGGTTTGCTTGCTGTGCCGGCCAGCGAAGATGTCCTATGCAAGTTTGTTGCCAAGATGGCCAGTGAGGGACTTAGACACAGGACTATTAAGTCCTACATGGCTGGGATCAGACACCTCCACATCGAAGAGGGGCTCGAGGACCCTTTTCTGCCAGCCCAACCACGTCTTCACTATGTGTTGAGAGGTGTGAAGAGGTCACAGGGTGAAGAGGGGGGCGGCAGTCGAAAGCGCCTTCCAATCACCCCACCACTACTGCACCGCATTAAGGCAGTCTGGGAGTGTCAGGCGAGTGATCACGACACCGTCATGTTGTGGGCGGCATGCTGCCTGGCCTTTTTCGGCTTCCTTCGGGCTGGGGAATTCACCGTTCCGGGGGACACTGGGTATGAACACTCCACCCAGCTGTCCTGGGGTGACCTAGCAGTAGATGACCCTGTTAACCCGGGCCTTCTCAGTGTCCAACTCAAGGCTTCCAAGACTGACCCTTTCAGGAAGGGGGTCACCCTGTTTATTGGCAAAGTGCCGTCGGAGCTGTGCCCAGTATCCGCCATGCTGGCGTATTTGCTGGTGCGTGGCAAGCAATCCGGGCCCCTGTTCAGATTCCAGGATGGTAAACCCCTAACTCGGCAAAGATTTGTGCAGGCCATGCGGGGGGCATTAATTAAAGCTGGCGTCCAAGCCGATCGCTACGCCAGCCACAGCTTTCGCATTGGAGCTGCTACGACCGCCGCTGCCAGGGGGTTGGAGGACTCCATCATCAAGACGCTCGGTCGGTGGAAGAGCCTGGCATACCTGGAGTACGTCAAAATCCCAAGACAGCAGCTGGCTAACTACTCCGTCATGTTGTGTTAGCATGTGTGTGCGTGCAATATATTCACTGTTGGTGTGTGTCAACTCCATGTGGTTGTCCTGTTCATCGTGTTAAGTCATGTTGTATTGTGTCAATATTCCTAATTGCTATTTAATCTTTCGTGGTGGCTGGTCAGCTGGTTCTGGGTGGGTGCTAGTCCATTCCGTCATTGATGTGCTGGTTTGGGGCAGCGGTCGTGCCTCCCTTGGTGGGATTAAAGGGGCTTGCCCCGCCCCGTTAATTAGCCCCAATTAGCACATGCTGGTTGGGGGCGGGGTTTCTTCCGGCCACCCATGCCAAACTACTCAGCACATGTTGCTGCGGACTAGGAAGGAATATCTAGGAAGACCAAAGGTGAGTGGGTAGGAAAGGGTAATTAGGGGGTAATTAGGGAGTAACGGTGCCACCCACCCCAGGTGCAAGGCCACACGAAGGAGGGGCAGGTGGGCTGGGGGGTCGTCGGGCAGGATGGGAGCCTCAGGATTAAACACATTTAATTTAGTAAAATAAAATACCTCACAGTTCATCCCAGACTGAGGCAGATAACATGGTTTAAGGGTGCAGTACCACTTGAAACCGCAGCGCTAAACCGCAGACGGAGGAGTTATGCTATGTATTTATTTCTCGTTGTCTGTTCAATGTATGCTTACTTTGTTGTTCCAGTTGAAACAGACACCAACAGACAGCTCTTATAAACCAAGTTTCAAGAAAAAAGACCGACCAGGAACGGAAACAACGGTACAAACCTTACGGCTATTCAGCGAAATAAAGGGGCGACCGTTGCAGTTACGAAGTCGATTTTTTTTCCAGCGGTAGCCTAGGGGCTTCCCCACAACATTACAACGCCGTATTTTTGATATTAGTATTTGTTTTCCATTTTTTTAAATATTTTTATATTATTATTTTTGTATCCTATTTAAAAGAAAAAACTCGTTGTAATGTTTTTTTAAATGTGGCTTGTACCCCGTGTACAAAATATGAGTTCATTCTGGCCATCCAGTACTTCTGAATATCGATTTTTAGGTACGAAAGCTAACTATTGATTCGTATTCATTTGATTCTTCAACTCCGCCCCCCAACTCTGAGCGCGCAATTTATTGTGGGCAAAATTCCGGGTGGTGGCGGCTCTAATTAGAACTCGTAAGCAAACACAAAAGAAGAGTTACTGTGTGAGTGAGGCCCGCGGGGAAGAGTACAAGACTTCTGGAATGTACTGAAGGGTCCTAGACGATGAAGAAGCGGCGGCGTATTAATGGCGCCTGGAGTCACTCGTTTAGAATAGATATATCACGGCTCCCAGCTGCGACTTGGAAGGAAGAATCTGCTGTGGTGTCTTTGGAGAGCTTGATAGAAGGTTGGTGTAGCGGGTAGAAGTTAGAGGCAGTTTCAGTGTGTTAACTTCAACTTCTCAGGAATTTTTGGTGCTTTTTTTTCTTCTATCCCTGTTACTGTTGTGACAGATGAATAATAAATATATATATGATATTTGCACACCATTAAAAGAAAATGTGAATTATTACTTTTATTTACTAATGTTATTTTCTTTCTACAATAATATATATTTATCCATTAGGCTGTTTATTATCAATTATTTTTATTGATTTATTTAAAATAAGACCTGAATCAAATTTTAGATCATAGTACTTTGTCTAATCTACCTCAACAGGAGAGAAAGGTGCTGGCATGCTCTTCATAGAAATAGATGAGCTCCCATTATGAGAAGGCACAACTCCTTGGTTCTAGGGTACAACTGGCAGGTTCACAACAAAAGAGCAGAAGACATGGCTTCCTTGTTTTCTAGAGGAGAGAATAGTAGACCTTCGGCTCTCCTAAGAAGTCATGCCTCCTGAAGGGAAGAATACTACATCCTGGTTATTTAGAAGAGAGGACATGGCACTCCAGTAGAGAGGTCAATGAGAAGGCACAGCTCCTTGGATCTCCTTGATAGTATTGCATACTTCAGAACCTTTCATTTCATATTGTATTTGATTATGGCCCTGCTACTATTGAGTTATGATTTTATAATATTGTTTAGTAATATTTTTTAGAAAGTGAACAAATATTAATTATCTACACTGCTGCTTCTGCCCTACAGTACTGGTAGTCCTTTGAGGTGAAAGCTCTTTGTGGTAAATTGTTTGGTACAGTTAATTGGTACGTGTTCAAATTTCAGTTTGCTGAGAGTAAATTGGATCGAGTTACGGGCGGGTTTTGTGGTATTCTACTGAATCGCTTTAACTTCTAAATGTGTAAGGTAAAACACAAATGGCAGAATGACACGCTTCACACTTCCCAATAAACAATGTACATTTCTGTTAGTACCATAACTACCATACACATGTTCATGTCAGTTCACTTGTAGCATGTTCATGTCTTTACTATAGCTACCACACACATGTACATGTGTGTTAGTATACCACTCACATGTACTTGCTTTTATGAGAGTTGCCGCAGTTCACAAGTGACCAGTACAGGGTCTTCACAGTTTCTAGGAACAATAAAAAAAATAAAAGGCTATTATGCAGACTCCATGCTGTTGTCATTTCAGGCATGCAAATCACACACAATTAAACTATGCAATCCTTGTTTAAATAGCTTGTCTCAATTATAGTCAGTAGAACTTAATTTTCTCACTAAAATAAGCATTAAGTTGCTGGATTTTTCATGCCATGTGCAAACATACAAACTATATATTATATATAGTACTTATTACATGAGTCAGATTGTGATATGGCGAAATATTTCAGGAGCAGGCTAATTTATTTACACAGCCAGAGGCAAGTGAAAATAAAGCCTGAGAGTGAAATATCTAGCCTGAGAGTGAAATATCTAGCCATATCACTCTGACAAGTGTAATAAGTGGTTTATTCCATGCTAGATACCTTCACTGAAGTAGTTTGTTGGTAACTCTTGGTGTGAATTATATTGCAGAAAATATTATCCTTCCCTTTGGGGTTATTTAACGCAATTTTATACCTTCTTACACTTACAAAATTATTAATCCACAAAAAGTGAGGACAGTTACTACCCATATACAACTAACTCACCTGTCACATCTCCATCACTGCAGTGCCGGGCAAATAGCGGCAAATAGTGATAGGGATAAAGTCTTTTAACATTGGCTAGTAAGTTGAGTGCATAATGAGCATCACTGATCCAGCGATGGCCCCACGGGTGAGACTCTAAACCACTTCTCTCAGGTTGCTGCCTGTGATACTTTATATATGCATCACCGTGGTGACAGAACATAACGTGTCTGCAGATTATCTGAGGAAGCTGCGAAAATAACAAAACAGATATTAGTACTCCATCCACTGAATCATGCAGTCCATCTCTCCAATACTAACATGAGTGAAAGAGTCCAGGTTCAGTTTTCCTCTCAGCTGCTCCATTACGGTATTAATTGACTGACCACATTTCAAAGCTGTTTCAATATAGTAGGACAAAAGAACTTCACCCATAGCATTGACGCTACAAAGATGCTCCATAACGATCAGGGGGGTTTCAATTTCCCCTCGGCACAAGCAGGAATAGCACAAGGCACGTAAATCTAATAATACAATTGATTAAAGGATTAACTTAATTAATTGTGACATGTGCTCTGACAGGACTACAACTGACCCCTGGGGAGATGAGGTTCGGCGATAACGAGAGGGAGGATACTTGTCACATGTGATCCGTAACCGTGGAGTGATAGGGTGTCCATGATAGACACGTATAACTGAACTGTAGGAGAAACTGCCTCCATTCTCATCTTGTCTAATGTCTGATGCAAAGAATAATGTGAATGATGCATTATACATGCACAACACAATAACAACAACAACAACAACAGGTTCTCCTCCTCCTCCCTTGGAAAAAAAAATATATAAAAAATTGCCTTAGTCCTAATTACTGCCTCATTATGTGTCCTTGTAATTATCACCCTTTATCTGTGAATATTAGAGAACTATGCTAACAAAGAGAAATGATTGTATTTTATTAGGAGAGAAGTATTAGGGTTGAAGAAGAGATGTGGGGAATTGAGTATAATACCGGAGATTGCAATTCAAAAAGTAAATTTTGACTGCAATTTAGTAATGGAAGGGGAGGGGGGGGAGGGGGAGGGGAGGAAGAGGGGGTTGGTTGGCATTAAGTTTACTGTAATTGTAAATCAAATTGGGTTATTAAGACAAACATCACCACATTACTTCTGATATCTTGTCCAGTAATCCTCTCTCAGCATATGCTAATAGTAAACTTGTGTAGACATTAGTGCCAATGGAATTCTGTGTAGATTTCATAATCTCCAAAACTTGTTCAGCCTGGGCTAGCTGACCAGCTTTAGAGTGACCAGTGATCAAGCCGGCATAGACTTCTTCTAAAACTAGCACATTCCAGTTAGACATGTACTCCATTAACTTGGAGGCCGCGTCCACTCTACCCTGCTCACAGAACACTCTGATGAAGAGACATAGTGTCTTCTAAATAGACAGAATAGTTCGTATGACTTTTATAATTTAAAGGTATAGAAATTCTTAGCATTGAAAATGCAATCATAAGATAAAACTTAATGAATGATGAAAGGTGCTGTATTATATTTCTTACAAACTTAGCACTAGAAACGCTCGTATGTTCTGCAGTTAATACTCCCTCCTATCCCTCTAACTCTTCAATTGAATTCGTGACAGCAGAACATGTAGAAAATAGTAACAAGAAAATAGTAACAAGAACAAACTTAACAAGAACAAACTTAACAAGAACAACTCTATGCAGCTCTAGTGTAGAGAAAAACTTCCAAAGGGTTTTTTTAAAGCATCATTCCTAGCCAGGATGCAGAGTTGAGCATCAAAGGTTGGTATAGTTCAGCATTCACCCCAGGTTAGTAAGTTAAGCATCAAGATTAGTAAGTTAAGCATCAAGATTGGTAAAGTTAAGTATCAAGATTAGTAAAGTTAAGTATCAAGATTAGTAAAGTTAAGTATCAAGATTGGTAAAGTTAAGCATCAAGATTGGTAAAGTTAAGCATCAAGATTGGCAAAGTTAAGCATCAAGATTGGTAAAGTTAAGCATCAAGATTGGTAAAGTTAAGCATCAAGATTGGTAAAGTTAAGCATCAAGATTGGTAAAGTTTGTTTACTATCAAAGGTTAAGAAAGTTTAGCACCAAAGATTAGCTCCAATTAGTTCAAGTTATTCCCCTTTCTATTTTTCTAGTATACGTTTTCAGTTAAAGTATATCAGTACATTTGGGGGAGTCGGTGATTGAATGAGTACCTTAAATAATTAAACTTATCAAGGGACATAACTGAAGATTCTATAGCCTGAGGCTATACAGAAATTACACCCACACATACCACACATTTAACTACGAAGAGTAACAAGTTATGCCCATCAGATAGATGTGCCCAGCCATTGGAAAGACCACACCCATTTTACACGCCCACCTCATTTGGCAGACAGTGCTGAGCAATCATCTGGGTCAAAACGTCCGAGGGAGACACAAAATGATGATTATGGTTGTGAACATGAAGCAGAAGGTTAAACATGGCTGTCTCTGCCTTCACACCTATACAAACAAAGGAAGAATCAAATACTCCATCCCCAAATAGTATAGGTAAAACTGTAGCACCTGAAGTTACTATATTCATACCTGGTAAAGATCATCAGCAATATATATCTTCAAAACTGTAATACATTGAATGTAAGCCTGTGTGTCAATACTTACCCGCATTCACACACATGTCCAGGAGAGATTGAGCTAACTCCACTTTAACCTCTGGCTTTTCAAAGACGAAATTAGTGGAGCACATCTTCATGTAGGTGAGGGTGTATGCCTTCACCTGTCTCAATCTCCCTGCCATCATTAGAAATACTTTATGATAAATCTACTCTACCTCCCAAAAGTTACCATATATAAGTATTAATTAATTTGTCTGTTGAAGGTTCTGTGGTAGTTGGAGGTATACATACTTCTTACCAACATTTAAATATGTTGCTTAAAATAGTTTAAGAGCTGAGAAAATGGCCAATACAGCATGGATATATAGAGACTACACTATCTTTGTGACTGTAAGATTCACTTCTGGTATACATAAGGAATACACACCATCCAATACATGCAATACCAAGATTGTGTGTGAACACGACAGTTGTGATGCGAGATCGACACTCTGCCCTCACATGAACCAATCCTCGCATTGAGTTAATGAATGCTCCCAGTAACACAGACTGTTTATAATACAGGTACCAGATAATATTTGTCAGAGTCCCTGTACGAATGACCAAAGATAAAATACAAACCTTTCTTGACAGCTCCTGTGCACTGCCTTAGTATTTTCTCCTTGGACAGTAGCTTATCTTCAATTATCATGTCGGAAGGTGTACACAATTCTGCGAACCTTGTCTGAGCAGTTCTGTATTGCTTCAGGAGGACGACTCCCCTCTTAAGCATGGCTTAGGTGGCCAACTGCAGAAAAACGGGTAAGGTGTGCTCAAACTTAAAAGTAGAATAGCTGAAAATTGGTAGTAATCGTCTCAGCTAGAATACCTTTACCGAATCCGACACTTACTTCCGCATTGTGGGCTGCGCTGTCGTTAGATACGATGATGTACTGGAGTTGCAGATTTTACTTTTAGTGAACTGATTCCTGCTCGCTGCGTTACGATAATTGCCAGCTTCACTATTGGTACCACAGACTGGGCTATTATTAGCCATGCAAGAGTGTGGGGAGCAAACAAGAACAGAGGTATTATAGCTAATATAGCTAGCTATGTAAGATTTTTAAGTTAAAGCAGTACATACATTTCTAATGTAAGGCTATCTTTACTGAAGCACTTGAAGGATCTTGTGTATGCAATATTTTGTTATTTGTGTAACTTTAAAACATAGAACGAATGTTCTTGAGTTGTTACAAGTTAGTGTTGACCTAGTTTTGATGTGACTACAGAATATTCTAGTTTCTGTATTATAGTGGAATTAGTTTAGTGTTTTGTCATTCTTGTTGTCACTGTCACTTCATCTTACCACAATATATTTAGCAATATCACAATTGTCGACTTTTTTTAAATGGGGCCAAGTAATGAAACTTTTCTTGCTACTTAAAATTTTCGTAAAACTGGACGGAGATGGTCTCTGTCTCTGACAGTAGCTAGATATCTTAATTGAATATACTTAAAAGGATTCATGACTAGAAAGAAACTCATTTAATTCTCAGAAAACCTGCATGCATGAGAGGGTTATAGTACTCAGTTTGTCCAGTCTTTCTGTCACACAACAGTGGGCCTTAAAGATGGTGGACTCCCAAAGATTGAAATAGGTATCAAGATGAATTTTTTAGTTTCGACTTATTTTTTCAGAAAAAGCTACTTTTTTTGCCATACGAGAGTAGCTAAGTTTTTGTCATGTTATCACACGAGCAAATAATTTCTTGCAGTCGTCGGTAGTTTTGCTGTATACTATAAGTAGTTTCATTTACCAAATGCTGGAATTAGACTTTGCTCTTTGAAACTACTGGTGAGGTGAGTGTCTTTTGCACATTGAGTTGAGTTTCTCTTTGTAGGCAGCATTTAGCTACAGTATATTATGTTTACTGTTTTTCATTGCACGAGCTACATAATTATTGACTTACATGACTTACATGATATCGACATATTGACTTCCATGAGTTACATATCGACATATTGAACTAAGCTGAATAAATTATTCTCTTGGTCTTTGTATTAGCTAGCTAGCGTATAGTGGCGCTGAGGGTTCGCACCTTTGGTGCTTCATTTGAATTTGTGGCCAGTGAAACCACACTTGGCACTATTGGTTACCATACAAATTCATTAATTGAATTGACTTAAAAATCTATACTTTCTTAGAGTACCTGAGGAGGCTCCATAATGTCGAATTTTTTAAACTTACTGTACTTCAATTATTTAAAAGATATAGCTAGCAGTTGTCATGAACTGTTGAACATGATCACTATAATATCCCTTTACCTAAAAATTGTTTACAATGTCGTGATTATCACGAGTTTCGTTTAAATTAACCCTCAATGTTCGTGTGTGATTTACATTTATAAGAGTATAAACTAGTTGCCATGGTAAGCAAGAAGTGAATTCCGTTGGGGAGAGGGGGGGGGGGGGGGGGGAGGAGGAGGAGGAGGAGGAGGAGGAGGAGGAGGGGAGGAGGGAGAATAAGAAAATGATAGAGAGAAAGAAAGAGCTTATTCATGTAATTTATTCAATAATTTGGCGAGCGAGCGTAGCGAGCGAGACACTTACAGGGTATCCCATTGAAAATCGGGGATGTTTGGGGGGATGGAGGAGAGAGGTGGGGGAGGGGGTGGGGGCAGGGGGACGGGGACCCCCGGAGGGGGGGGCGCGCGGGCGGGCAACCCCGGCCCAAACGGCACGAAAAAGAAGCCCGGGGGGACGACCAGGACCACCCGAGCACCTGAGAAAGGGGAAGGGGGGACCACCCCCGCTGTGAGGGGGGGGGCGGGGGCAGGGAAAACGCAAAACGTAGGAGGCGCCATGTCTAGGCGCGTTAGGGCGGTGGGAAGTGAGAATAACGCGATTGGGCACAGTGTATACTAAGCCCTACTCACACAGGTACGTGAACTTCAGGTCCATCTAGACGGAGCCACGACGTAATCTGGCGTAGGGGAGTGCATTTGTGGTGCAGTCGTGTGGCGTTCCAACTAGCGACTATTAAAAATAATCATCACAAAGAAAATTTTAAATAACTGACTTGATTTTGTTGCTCTTTTTTCAATTCAAACAGTTGCGGGAGCAGTTACTATGGAATTGAAACCCCTTTACCGCATTAACTTAATTTAAAAACTCAACTTTATTTTAGTAGCTTGAGTGTTAGTTGTTAAAATCAATCATTTAACAATAGTGTAGTTTAAGGCTCGCTCGCCATTTGTGCTCAAGCACACCACTAGTATAGTGTGTGATTTTAAGTCTCATATTTGAATTGAGGATAGCTCACTTTCCTTATGTCACAAATCTTTGTCTACTTATAGCTACATGTTCATAGAAAAAGTGTTATTATTAATAAGAGGCTTTTAGTGACAGTATTATTATGTCAGTGAATTATTTGAGGCATATAAGTAATTTAAATAATAAATTATAAACTATCTTCGTAGTTTTTATTTTTTTTGTATATGTATATTGTTTGTAGAAACATCTTCTTCATCCGTTGGCTTCACTTCACTGGGAACACTGCCATGCATGGCCTGAGGCAGTGTGGCCCACACACTGTGCAGTACTACACGACACAGTAGCAGTGCTGGACAACATTCTGACTTATGGCAGAGTTCAAGTCTCTTCTACTGATCTGCAGTCATGGACTACCAGTACACCAATGTACAGCTTATCATCTCTTACTACATACCAGTCTAAGTTTGTACTGGTTGGTGGAAGTCACCCTTCAACTTATGAAGCCACAAACAGACTGTGGTCTAGTACTACTGGTCTAGATTGGGAAACTTCGCTGCCTGCCATGCCCACATGCCGCTACGGGACATGTTCAATTAGTGGAGGATCACCTGAGATCCTGGTAGTGGCTGGTGGGAGGGATTCACATCATCAAATGCTTAATGTAGTGGAGGTTTTACTAGGTGACGGCTGGTCTACTGTCGACCCTTTACCAACACCATCTTTTTATTTAAAATCCACACTTCATGAAGGTATCTTCTATTTTACTGGAGGAGAAGGAGATAGCGGGGCAGACGTACTATATTCATGTACCTATGAATCTCTCTTTGGTCTTGCTACAAATTTTAGTACTGCTACACATCTAGTATGGAAGACAATTCCAGCACTTGTTGGTACATGCACTCTCACTACCTATGCATCGAGTCTGATTAGTGTTGGTCACATGTGTGATGTCCACTGTTATTCAAGCATGTCTCAATCCTGGCTGAAGGCTACTAGTGAGGGGTGTGTACCTCAAGATGATATGCATATATTATCTTGGCTATGTGCTGCGGTCTGCATGGCCTCAGGGAGTTTAGTGATAGTTAACAGATTCGGAGTACATAAAGTGAAGTCATCAGGTTAGTCTATATGAAACCAACACAGTTCATGGCTTAATTGAGCTCGGATGCTCAATTATTTATGAGCTTACTGACTTTTTTTGCCCAAGAATTAGACACTCCGAGGTTAGGCCTATAATAATATTTGATGAGTATGTGCAACACTATGAGGAATGGTTAGGGGAAAGTTTCATTTAGGTAATAATAATTTTATTTAAAAAATTATTTTAAAGTTCATGTACTACTAATTTACTGCATCTTTTATCTTTGTTATGGGCACCAATGAATAATTTTGTGTGGCATGTATAAAAAGTTATAGTGAAAGGTTTGAATGTTTTCAAATAAAGTCATTATAAGACTTTCAAAGACTATTTTTGCATCATTTGAATAAATTCAATTTCTTGCTATTAAGAAAATATTCATTGCTTGTTTTTTGTTGTTCTTGTTATTGTTGTTGTTTTTCTTTAGCATCTACTCTGGATCTTGACTCAACATTTGTCTCTGATCTCTTGCCTAGACTGGAGGCAGTGATGGAGATTGAAATTGCATCTGTTTTAGGAACTATGTGTGATCAATTCACCAACATGTCTGGAGTTGACATTGGTACAATCGGAAAGGGACGATTGCATGATCCACACACTCATCCGGTCCAGTATGTGCAGGACATCACAAACTTGTGGCTTGCTGGGTTCAGTTCTCGTCCTCCTACATGGAGGCTACTCTTACAAGTTATTCAAGATTTGGGACACCTAGAATTAAGAGAGCAGATAGAAGCCTTCTTGAAAGGTTTGTGCAACTTTACTTCCATTAATCAAAAGCCTGACATTAAATTTATTATTAATTAGAATTAATAGTTAATAATAAAAGATACTTGTGTAGTTTATTATGAAACTATGTGGTTTATAAATTTTTCCAACCTGTACTAGCTAGAGCTTGTACTTTATACCTAATACCCTCTTCAGACTCTTCTAACACTGATGAATAGCAGTCGCTTGAGGGCAGAATATTTATTATGCAGGAAGTGACAAGAATGACACAAGCACAACCTCTGATAAAGGATATTGTATAATAATAGCATTTGGAGGTGTGGAGCTATGGCGGGTGGTCAATAAATTTCTTATTTATATTTTAATGGTAATATTATAATACAAGCAAGTACCCCACCACAGGGTGGGGGTGAAGGTTTGATGTGCCAATTTTTTCGATTTAAGAATGCAGTAGCATAAGGTTTTTATCCACTGTTATTGTCCTCTATCACTTAGTTTAGTTACATCAATCCCCTTTTATCTCACTTACTTTCTTTGCATACATACCCGTTACTCTCTTTCTTCCTGAACCATCTCTGCTCTCCTTTATCCTCCTCATTTCCTCTCTTCAGCTCTTTCCTTTGTCTATCTCTCCTATTCTCACTCTCTCCATTTTTTATGTGAACTTCGGCTTTGTGAAACTATTGTATTTCCCTTTTGAAACATTTGCCGTCATTTCCTCATGACTGGTTTAGTCATTGCTGTCCACTAAATTTGACCATGCTTTACCCATTCAATGTTACTGACACACATTATTAGATAGCCAGGCTAGCTTGCTTGCCATTCGTTCTTAAAGCACACCGTTGGTCTAAAATCCACATTTAAATTATAGGTGAAGCAAGTTATTTGGAAGCTTACCATTATTTTATTTCTACCAAGGAGTCACTGGATATGCTATTTTTAAAGTTTCTATTTGTTGGTCCGCCACGGCTTGGTAAAACTACAGTACGTCGTCGTCTTTTGAAGGAGATCATTGACTTGATGTCCGCTGGCGAGGTAGACCAGTCCCATCCCAGCACAGGGACAGTGGAGTCGAGTGATGTAGTAGTAACTGGAGTGTCTAGTACCACTGCTGTCATCACAGAATCAGAGTGGTCTGAACTAGCAGGTCTAATAGATGAAACACGAATGCTGGTTCAAAGTCTACTGACTACAATCCAGCTGAATACCCAAGGAATCTCCAAGTGGTCCCTAAATGATGATATCACCACACCTGATTCATCAGTTGGTATCAACAGTTCAACACATATTATGTCATCTCACTTGTCCCCTCCACCTGCTGGAGCATCTCAATATCAGAGTTCATTTCAACCTGTATCATCGGATACTTTTCCTGAACATCAGAAGTCACAAGTCCCACAGCACATTGTGAATACATCTCAAATCCTCAGGGAAGCAATGGGATCTGAGCATTGGAAGTGTGTGAAGAAGCACATGTTCAAGGCATATTTGAGAATGGAAGACACAGGAGGCCAGCCGGAGCTAATGGATATGCTACCAGCCCTGACATTCGGTCCAGGTCTTTACTTGCTATTTATTAACCTCCAGAATGACTTGGATCATCATTACAAGTTGAGCTACTGCAATTCTTGTGGTGTGAATTCTCCTTCCTTAGAATCTATATATTCTGTGAAGGATATGCTTTTGGCATCCCTTTCCAGCATTTCTTGTTCCAATGCTTCAGTCAGCAATTTAGGTACTTCAAGTTCTCATATGCAGAAATTACATCTGGAGTCTTCCAAATCAGTAGCATATATAGTAGGTACTCACAAAGACCTGGCATCTAATGACCAAATCAAGAAATTGAATGACGAGTTGAAGAAGGTCATTGTACCCACACAATTCTACAAGCAAGATATTGTTCAGTTTGCCTCTGAAGAAGATCTCATAGTAACCATGGACAACATGGCAGGAGGAGCTGAGGAGGTCCTAAAGGTTAGGAAATTATTAGAAGACACTCTGGCCAGACATTTTAAGAAGCTTAGAATTCCAGCTGTCTGGCTCTTTTTTAGTTTGTTTTTGCGGCATCACAGCAATAGCAAGACAGCATCATTTGATTACTGCATGCAATTGTCCGGTACACTGGGTATGTCTGCCCATGAGACGGAGGTAGCTCTATGGTTCCTCCACCATCATGCTGGAGTCCTCATGTACTTCCCTAATGTCCCTGAGTTAAAGGATCTAGTCATCACAGATGTCCAGATCGTGTATGACAGTGTCACAAGCCTCATCCTTCAAGCCATGAGCTTTGATAAAGTTGGACACAGTGATGCCAGTGAGTTCAAGAAAACAGGCATATTCACTAAAAGTCGCATTGTTGCAGCCACTAGTGAAGTTTCTGGAGAATACATCCCAGCAGATAAGTTATTGGTCCTCTTGCAGTTCCTTCATATAATTGTAGAAGTTTCCAACAAAGGGGAAGTTGCCTACATGATGCCTTGTGTCCTCAGAAATGCCACAATAAAAGAGCTCAATTCAATGGCAAGTGAGCCTCAAGTTATACCTCCCATATTGTTCCACTTTAAATGTGGATCTGTTCCAATAGGAATATTTCCTTCCTTAATGGCTTGCCTCATCTCCAGCTCATCATTTATGGTTATTCAAGAATTAATGTATAAAAACATGGTTCGATTTTATTTTGGAGAATTCTACACTTCAATTGACCTAGTCTGTCATCAAACATACTATGAATGTATCGTTTCAAAAATATCTTCTACCAATGTAAAACCTCACATTGAGTGTGCTTTAATTAGAAAGCAGCTGGAGGATGCTTTCAGCACAGTCAGTTCCTGTGTGAACTATGGATCCTTTATGGACTATGAGTTTGCATTTGACTGTCCTCTTCATCCTGCTAATGATAGAGAACATTTGTGTGTGGTAGACAGAACCAAGACATCTTCTGGGATGATGCTTTGTCTGTCTGATTCTGGTTGCCCTGTAGCTGTTGAAATTCCTGCAGAAGCTAAAGTTTGGTTTAGTGAGGTAAGGAAAGGGAAGTTAGCGACTTTCATGTTTTTAGAATTTTTTTGTTTTGCTTTTCAGATAGAAGCTAGTCAGTCTCTAGCTTTTTCAACTGTGACTCCAATCCATTCAAGTAGCTTGTTATTAAGTAAGCAACCAAACCACTTGCATGAAGTAGAACTTAAATTAGTACATTCATTTTTGAGTTGTTAAAATTACCAATTTTCTCTGGCATGTGGAGTTTAGCTATCACTCTTGTTAAAATTCTGAGAAGTCACTAAATTTATATGTAAAATTGATTGTCCATCAAAATTCCCTTATAATCCATAGCTAAGCCATTGGCTCATGAAGGTCACTTGCAACAACAATAGAAAAAAAGTAGAGGTAGCTAATAGCTAATTTAAAATTACAGTTTCAAATTGCATGCAGCTTAATTATTTATTGTTTTGCCTTTTTCTCTTTTTTTAGAAAAGCCCACTCTTCGATTACTTATATCATTCTCATGCTCAGACGGTAAAACCATGAACATTTTGAATGAGATAGGAGTTGAATATTATGACTTTGGTATTCTTCTATTGAATGATGACAATGGTAAAGAAATGGATGGACTTGTTCACAAACATTTGAAAGACTCTAAGCCCATACTTCGTGACATCATAAAGTTGTGGCTGCAAGGAAAAGGAATGGCTGTGACATGGCAGTCTCTTATCAGTGTTCTCAAAGACATGGGACTAACAGCTCTGGCTGAAAGAATTCAATTTAGTATATTATAACTTTACATGAAAGTTTAATAATAATAATTATTGTTATTAATAAAAATCCAGTCTTACTACACTAAAATTCTAGCTACGAACTACCTTCCAGCATCAAAAAAAGAATTTTTGAATCAAATAATTATCTTGGCAAAATTAATTTTAGTTATGCCTGCAACTAACAGCAGCAGTGAAAGATCCTTTAGTGCTATGAGACGTATCAAGACATACCTGAGATCAACTATGTTACAGGAACGACTTAACAGTTTGATGGTTATTCATGTTCATAAGGAGCTTACAGACAACTTAAACATGAAAGATGTTGCAAATGAGTTTGTACAAATTAGTGATCGCCGTCTCCATGTGTATGGAAAGTTTCAGACTGAATCATAAATATTACCTACAACATTGAATCCATTGTATCATTATGTGAAATCATTCATTTATTAATAATAATAATAAAATTATGTCAATACTAAAGGTGCCTGTCTCACTTACTGTTATAAATACATGTTAATCAGTAATTACAGTCACTTCCGGACCACACCCACTTCCTGTTATTAGTCACACCCATTTCCTGGCCTGACTAATTTTTTAGAGCCCGAGCCACCCCTGGAATACAAGGACAAATAAACCTGCGTGTACACGGAACACGTGTAGGCGTGGCTTACAGGCTTTGTCAAAACAAACCGAAACTGTACAGTATGTGATGGCTGGCGTTCGTGCCAACGGCACCGCCAGTTCCGCGAAGCTCCTTAAGCCTTTCTCGGAGCAGTCTTCTCGACGGCTCTCTAGCACTGGGGATTCTATAAGTATGCGCAGTAAATCCAGCCAGCAGAGCCAAGACGGTAGTCATTCTTCCGGAGAGGGTTGCTTTGAAAAGGACAAGAGTAGTGGGAGCGGGCCTTGTGACAACTGTGATGGTGCCAACGGAGAAGCGAGTGACGACATTTTAACGGATGAAGATAGTTTTGTTTCAGGTGAGCAGTTCCAGCTGATAAGTTTGTCAATAGGTAGTCCTGTCTATGAATATGATTAATACTTCATATATGTATATATATGTGTGTACGTATATATAGTAATAGTTATATATGTATTTATTGCAGCTTTGATATTTTTACTTGAATATTTCCGCATCACGCGAGCGTTCTGTATTCTCCCATATTGTACGGTTTATATTGTACGCTACTTGTAGCGCGCGCGTAGCGAGTAAAATCCATGAAAATTGTATTGTAACCGGTTGAGAAAAATTTCAAAGAAGCAATAAATCACTTATCAGACTCGTCGTACAATATGGGAATGATATTTTACTCTCACGCCACATTTTCACTCGCCTTTGGCTCGTGAAAATATTTTGCGTGCTCGTAAAATATTTTCCCATATTGTACTCTGACTCGTGCTATAAGTATTATATATATGTGGGTGTATATATATATAATATATTTATATATTATAGTTATATACCAATTGTAATAATTCTGTAATAATTCCAGCTAAATCCAATGGCTCTGACAAAACCCGCGATGAGATGGAAGTTGGTGGACCTGTCAATTCTGAGCATGAAACTACAGCTCCTGAGATCCAAATGGGACCTCCCATATTGAAGACCAGTAATGAACCTGATAAATTAATGAATATCACAGCCCAAGAAAAAGAAGTACTTGTTGTAGGTATGTGTATATAACACGGCTTTACGATGTAGATATTCAACCTAGCAACAATATATATATAGTATTTATTACATGAGTCAGAGTGTGATATGGCGAAATATTTCATGAGCAGGCTAATTTATTTTCACGAGCCAGAGGCGAGTGAAAATAAAGCCTGAGGCTTGGTTGCTATAACTACAAGGGTAATGAGCTTGCGCAGTACAGTGTGAAATAACAGTGTGAAATATCGTGGGTTATTTCATGGGTCATGTACCTAAAGATATCATTGTGAAGATATCTAGGGTGGAATAAATATATATATAAATATATATACACTAGTGGTGTGTTTGAGCACAAATGGCGAGTGAGCCTGCCTTGTTATTTAGCATAAAACTACAATATTGTTATGATGAATTTTGCCTGAATACGCTTTTTTATAACATGATGACAAAAATGGATTCTTAGCAGTTAAACATTAATTACAGCAAATATATACAGAACAACTTCCTTACCTTGATTTCCTGAGTAGTGATAAGTCTGTAGTATTAAATTTAAGCCTTTCTGACTACTTCTATTACCAGTAACTCTTGAACAAGCTTTCAGCTACAAAGAAAAAAGGTCAGAGTTATTTTTGTAACTTTAGTTAACAAATAAGGAATTATGTACTTATCTCAGCTTCCCCCGAGTAGTGGTAGCTTTTTTAGAAGCCATTTTGACCACCAGTAGCTCTTGATAACCAACAAGCGGCACTTAGAAGCTCAAAAAAACGGTGAGTTTTTTTAATTACGCATTATACGGAAAAGGGGATTCAATGCCACAGTAACCACTCCCACAAATGTTTGAATAAAAAAAAGCAACAACAACAAAAACAAAACAAGTAACATTACAATTTAAATGTTTTCTTTGTGGTATTCTTCATACTAGCTATAACGCACAAGACTTACCTTCGTGGACAATGAATTGTCAAGTAATGTTGTGTAGGGCTTATAACTATGACAAATTGCGCATTAACTTACCACTGCCGCTAACTCAAATAGAAATGGTATTCCGGTAAGTATTTGAGTTTAAACTGTACCGCAAAAGAACTCAAAGCGGTAAAGAATTAAAATTTTCAGGATGATACAGGTAATGATTGCTAAACCAGAGGATTCTGTTTAGTGAAGTTTGGTTGAATACCAAACTAACACAAAAATATGCGAGGGTCAAAGTACAAGTGACATATGTACATCCACACATAATATATAAACAAATATCTCTGATTCTCAATTTGACACCACTGTGTAGTGTCTCGCTCACTTCACTTGCTTGCCAACTAGTGATGTGTTTGAGCACAAATGGCGAGCAAGCCTGCCTTGTTAGGTTTCCATAAAACTATTATGATGCATTTTACCTGAAGAAGCTTTATTTCATGATGACAAAAATGGATTCTATATTATATAGCTAGTAATTGCCCATTAATTACAGCAAATCTACTTTCTTACTTTAACTTCTTGAGTAGTGATAAGTCTGTAGTTTTAAATTTAAGCCATTCTGCTACTTCTATTACCAGTAATTCTTCGCTCGCTCGATAATAACATAAACTGCTCTCAAAAACACTGTAATAACTTTGTAGAAGAAAGCCCATAGAAACAGTTGCCATAGAGCAATTTTGTTTTAGCATAAGTCGTCAATTGTTGGCAACCTTCAATCATCAGCAGCAGTAATAATGGTACCTAAGTTGTGTGGACTACCGTGTACTGGGAGGCCATTTTTAATCTGTACTGTTCTGTTCCTAAAAATAAAAAGCGGGTATAATTTGTAGGCTATAAAAACTAAATATTAAAAAAAAAAATGAAAGTTTGCTACTTTCTGATTTTACCCATTTACCTTACCAGTTTTTTCTGTTATTTTATAGCCATCACTAATTTTTCACAAAACTTGTTTACAGATTCAGAGAAAAAATACAAACAAAACTGGCCCAATAAGATGAGAAAGGGTTCAGAACCTATAGCTGAATCTGTAGAACACGATGATAAATGCAAGCAATCCAATAGCAGTCAGAAAAGAGTGAAGACTTACTTGCTTTAGCTATTTTAATGAAGAGGAAGGATCGAAGCAAATTATGATTGAAGTGTGTGTGCTTAAAAGTTGGATTCACAAAATTTTGCGCTGTTTGTCATTCGTCTGTTATATCTTAGTGTTAAACAACAAAAACTAGGTAAAGGGTTATCAAATATGTAGAATACAGTGGTGCTGTCCATATTGTCTAGTTTTGTATTCCTGTTGCAAGATACATGCATTGCCAATAACTGAGATGTGTAGGCAATAGTTGGGGGCGGATTGATCGCCCTGGACAACTTATTCCTCTTGCCAGCAAAGTCAATGTAAAAATAATACTTGAGATTTAAAAAACAATTCTTTGTTGGAAAATATAAAGAGGGACAAACCTTGACCATTACTTGAGTACCTGCACTATATTCAATATCCAAAATAGCACAATTTATAACAAATGGAATATATAGCTAGACAAAATCAAAATCAATACTACAATATTTCATTTACTTTGACTCTTAGGCCGTCCTCCTCAGAAGCAGCTAGAAACATATTGACTACAGTATATGAGTAACTATCTCATTGTTGGATTTTTGATGACAGATGCTCCTGTAAAGACAAGTATGGAAGAAGTCAGCCTTGGGAGTGAAGCTACTCTACCTGTTTATCCGAAGAGTAAAGCTCCAGATGTCCATTTTGTTCACTCTGAACATTCAACTGACTGTAGTGACTCTCTATCCATGGATGTCATCAGTATGGATAGCTCTTCTATCAATCAACCTCTGCAAGGTAATAATTTAATATTGTGTTGTGGATGTTGTTCATATCAATTGAAAATAGCACTCGGCTTCACCTCATGCTATCTCAATTGCATTACTCGTACTATTAATCCCTAATAAACAGGTTACCTGCACTATCACTCGCTAATAGTAGCCCAGCATTTAAAAAAAATCATTTGCAATTGTAGCTACACTGTATTGTTCACTCACTATCTCCTTATTTCAGGATTAGCTTCCTCTGGAACTGCGTTTTCAACGTACGGCCCCTCCGAATCTGTTGAAAAACATTCCGTCTAATACGGGTAGAGCTTCTGTGGTAAAGAATGACATTGTCTCCTACTAGAAACTACTCAAACTGTACATTTCCAAGGTTAACGGTCCACGCTTGCACACTTACCCGTACTATTTCACTTAGCTACCGCGGTATTTCACTTAGTTTCCACTTAGTTACCATCCTATTACACTTTCCCCATACAATTTCAATTGAACAGCGATTTTTCCCATACATTTTTGAATGGGTAATTTATGCACCATACTATAATAATAATAATAATAATAATGATAATAATAATAATAATAATAATATTAGTAGTAGTAGTAGTAGTAGTAGTAGTAGTAGTAGTAGTAGTAGTAGTACATAGGTACTAATTTTGTGGGTAACTCCCCTTTAATCACATCGTAATCATATGAGCTAATAATTTCTTGTAGCATGCTATAGTTTTCTTTATGCTAAGAAGCTAACTGAGTGTTTGAATTGGAGTTCTGCGTTGAAACTATCGGTGAGTGTCATTTACATGTTTAGCTTACTAAGATAGCATTTACGTTGCCATTTAAATTGCATAGCTGTATTGATACCTGATTGGTGCTTCATTACAACAGTGGTGAAAGAAGAATGCTTGTTAGAATTCTCGGCTATATATTTGTACTTCTATCACTTATGCCATCCTTAATTACAGAAATATCATTACTTTAGGTAAAGAGATCATACAACAAACTGTAAGTGGTGATGTTGTGTGGAGAAGAAAGAGAATGAGTTATGAATATTTAATAAAAAGCGACTTCACTTGGTAGCCTAACTAGGCAGGGTCACTTGCCATTTGTGCTCAAGCACACCACTTATAATGAAAATAACAATAATAATAACAACAACAATAATAATATTTAACAGCAAAACATGGCACTGATATTATTGGCGAGCGAGCGTAGCGAGCGAGACACTTACAGGGGTAACACAATCGAAAATCGGGGATGTTTGTTTATTTATTTATTTATATATATGTTTGGACGTATGTATGTCATTTTGTACTTTGACCCTCCGTATTTTTGTGTTCGCTCCGCGTTCGACCTCGTCCCAGTCTTCACTAAACAGAATCCTCCGGTCTAGCGACCATTACCCGTATCGCCTTATAAATTGAATTGTTTACGGCTTTGAATTGTTTTGCGGGTGCAGTTAAAACTCAATAACTTATGGGAGCTCCATTTCTATTCGAGTTAGTGGCGGTGGTAAGTTAATACGCTATTTGTCACAGTTATAAGCCCTACTCAACAGTGTTTACTTGAAAATGCATTGTCCTCTAGACGAATCACGAAGGTAAGTCTTGCGTAGGCATGTTTAGTTGTGTGAAAGTATTGTGCATTACAACTACTATTAAAAATATCACAAATAAAATTTTAAATAACGTGACTTGATTTTGTTGCTTCTTTTTCAATTCAAACAGTTGCGGGGAGCGGTTACTATGGCATTGAAACCCCTTTACCACATACGTAATTTAAAAACTCGACTTTATTTTAGTAGCTTGAGTGTTAGTTGTTAAAATCAATCATTTAACAATAGTGTAGTTCAAGGCTCGCTCGCCATTTGTGCTCAAGCACACCACTAGTATATATATATATAATACTTATAGCACGAGTCAGAGTACAATATGGGAAAATATCATTCCCATATTGTACGACGAGTGTGATAAGTGATTTATTGCTTCTTTGAAATTTTTCTCAACCGGTTACAATACAATTTTCATTGATTTTACTCGCTGCGCGCGCGCTACAAGGAGCGTACAATATAAACCGTACAATATGGGAGAATACAGAACGCTCGCGTGATGCGGAAATATTCAAGTAAAAATATCAAAGCTGCAATAAATATATATATATAATTATATATAATACTTATAGCACGAGTCAGAGTACAATATGGGAAAATATTTTACGAGCACGCAAAATATTTTCACGAGCCAAAGGCGAGTGAAAATGTGGCGTGAGAGTAAAATATCATTCCCATATTGTACGACGAGTGTGATAAGTGATTTATTGCTTCTTTGAAATTTTTCTCAACCGGTTACAATACAATTTTCATTGATGTTACTCGCTACGCGCGCGCTACAAGGAGCGTACAATATAAACCGTACAATATGGGAGAATACAGAACGCTCGCGTGATGCGGAAATATTCAAGTAAAAATATCAAAGCTGCAATAAATATATATATAGTTGTCTAAATAATAGATCAGTTAGTGAGTTTTTAAATGCTTTTCAAATGTCACTGTCACCCCGAGCTAGCATCAGTATGGAATAAATGGTTGATGATGAGAAAATAGTAGCTGCTAATGGAAACGTCAGCTATTTACCCTCAGTGTGCATGCGAGAGAGGGCTATAGCAGCCGTCTTGTTCATTTGTATGTCTGTCTGTCATGCTCTGATTTTTGGAGATTACTAACGTTTAACGTTTTAATTAGGTAATGAACTCTCTTTAAGCTGATTTTTTTTACAAAATGTGAAGCAGTCAGCACGTCGTAGGTACTAGCCCCTATCATTGTTGTCGTAGCTATACTAACGTCCAGTTATATTGTAGTTACGGGAGCATGTTGTTCGTAATGCCTGTGGTAGTTTGGCTTTATACAGAGTAGTTTACCAACAGCTGGAATTAAAGTTTTGCATTAAAGCTACCTGTGAGAGTCACTTACACTTGTACCTACTGTTTTCATATTGACACCAGATTAGATATAAGCCAAATAATATTTTTTGGTCTGAGAAATGAATTGTAATAATAGTAGAAAGCTAATGTATAGTAGCAAGCTAATGTGTAGTAGCAAGCTAATGTATAGTAGCAAGCTAATGTATAGTAGCAAGCTAATGTATAGTAGCAAGCTAATGTATAGTAGCAAGCTAATGTATAGTAACAAGCTAATGTATAGTAGCAAGCTAGTGTATAGTAGCAAGCTAATGTATAGTAGCAAGCTAATGTTGTATAGTGTAGCAAGCTAATGTATTAGTAAGCTAATGTATAGTAGCAAGCTAATGTTGTATAGTGTAGCAAGCTAATGTATTAGTAAGCTAGTGTATAGTAGCAAGCTAATGTATAGTAGCAAGCTAATGTATAGTAGCAAGCTAATGTATAGTAGCAAGCTAGTGTATAGTGTAGCAAGCTAATGTATAGTAGCAAGCTAATGTATAGTAGCAAGCTAATGTATAGTAGCAAGCTAATGTATAGTAGCAAGCTAATGTATAGTAGCAAGCTAATGTATAGTAGCAAGCTAATGTATAGTAGCAAGCTAATGTATAGTAGCAAGCTAGTGTATAGTAGCAAGCTATGTATAGTAGCAAGCTAATGTATAGTAGCAAGCTAATGTATAGTGTAGCAAGCTAATGTATAGTGTAGCAAGCTAATGTATAGCAGCAAGCTAATGTATAGTAGCAAGCTAATATAGTAGCAAGCTAATGTATAGTAGCAAGTAATGTACAGTAGCAAGCTAATGTATAGTAGCAAGCTAGTGTATAGTAGCAAGCTAATGTATAGTAGCAAGCTAATGTATAGTGTCAAGCTAATGTATAGTAGCAAGCTAATGTATAGTAGCAAGCTAGTGTATAGTAGCAAGCTAATGTATAGTGTAGCAAGCTAATGTATAGTAGCAAGCTAGTGTATAGTAGCAAGCTAGTGTATAGTAGCAAGCTAATGTATAGTAGCAAGCTAATGTATAGTAGCAAGCTAGTGTGTAGTAGCAAGCTAATGTATAGTAGCAAGCTAGTGTATAGTAGCAAGCTAATGTATAGTGTAGCAAGCTAATGTGTAGTAGCAAGCTAATGCATAGTAGCAAGCTAATGTATAGTAGCAAGCTAATGTAAAGTAGCAAGCTAATGTATAGCAGCAAGCTAATGTATAGCAGCAAGCTAATGTATAGCAGCATGCTAATGTATAGCAGCAAGCTAATGTATAGCAGCAAGCTAATGTATAGCAGCAAGCTAATGTATAGCAGCAAGCTAATGTATAGCAGCAAGCTAATGTATAGCAGCAAGCTAATGTATAGCAGCAAGCTAATGTATAGCAGCAAGCTAATGTATAGCAGCATGCTAATGTATAGCAGCAAGCTAATGTATAGCAGCAAGCTAATGTATAGTAGCAAGCTAATGTATAGTAGCAAGCTAATGTATAGTAGCAAGCTAATGTATAGCAGCAAGCTAATGTATAGTAGCAAGCTAGTGGTGCTAAGTGTTTGGAGGAATATTCTATCTCAGTTTCTGTGTTATGTATTGTTTGTTGGTTTCCAGAAACAGGAGATCATTGTAACACACCTCAGAATATGAAATTAAAGAGAATGAAGATTGTCAAAGACATCATCAGCAAATCAAGTGTACCTTATCGTGTCAAGTCCATGAAAGTTTCCATTCCAAGACAATTCTCTCCAAACATTCCATCATTTGCTGAGCTCCTTGTCTCTTATCTTCCCTATAGAAAAGAGTACACAGAATGGCCAGACCGTTTCTTCTACATATTGTTGAAGTTAACCATCCCACCGCAGTTTGTTCATGCCATGACTGTGAATCACTTCTGCTGGCTTGTTGTGAAGTTGAGTGTGACATCGTGTGGTTACGGAGCAGAAGAAAATGACATGTTGGAGAATCGTTGTGCTCAAGTGAAGGAGATAGACCTGACAGAGAGTGGGCATGAATTTCGTTATGATCTTCGTACAGCATTACGTCACACTACATTGATTGACAGTAGCTGTGATAAAGTAAATTTTGGTCTGTCAGCCAATTTTAAAACCACAAAAAGAGAAAATGATGATGACAGATTTGAACTGTCAATTGATGGAAACTTTATCATTGTTACCCCTCACATCAAGCGATGACAATATCTTATTATCATTGTTACCCCTCACATCAAGCGATGACAATATCTTATTATATTCTGTATGTATTTTGTATATGTTGGCTTATGTTTTATTCACTTATTCACTTAATACTTTGTATTCAATAATTTTACTTGCACTTTGTATGAACAATTCAGTCAATGAGCATCATGCTCTTAGTAAACTACCACTTACAATTCAGTAAACTAGCACCATACAATTCAGTAAACTAGCACCATACAATTCAGTATATAGCACAATATACTCAGTAAACTATAAGTAAACAAGCACCATAAACTCAGTAAACTTTATAGCACCATACTTGTCTAAATTATGTTGGATCATGAACTGAACAGGTCACAAAAATGCTGACTTTGGTCACACAGTGTGAGACTAATGATGAGATGTACAAGTGGTTTGTTCTGTTAGAAATCTTCACTAGTCCTACTAGGATTGGTTAAAAGTTGGCTATAGCTATAACACTGGAGTTTTGGTTCATTGGGCTCCCCACACCCCAAGCTGACATTTTAGCAGCTGCTCTGGCTTGGTTAGGTAGATTTGTAGAGAAAAGTAGTTGTAAAAACTAGGAACACCGGTAAGCTAGACTGGTTGTCATAACTACATAGCTTATTTGAGAGTATTGAGCTGGGCAATTAGTGAATATCTTGAGTTATCACAAGGGTCACTAACCTAAAATACAATTGTAATTTTAAGATATCTAGCATAGATTAGCTATGTATATATGTAGCTATCAGCTTACTAAAATGATGCACCAACTGTATGTACAAACTGCCAAATAAGATGCGACAAAAACATTCTAAGATGAGAGAGTCCTTCAAGATATAACAGGCCACCCGAGTTATGGGGTTGTTTTTCTTCATGTAAGTTGTGCTCTCATTACATCATTTTAAGAGTTATTCATAGAACATGATTCCCTACAGCATAAACTAAATAGCTAACTAGTTGTCTCTTTAGTTTCTTCTAGTCATTTCTAGTCTCTTTAGTCTCTTTTAGTCTCTTAAGTCTCTTCAGTCTCTTCTAGTATCTTCAGTCTCTTCTAGTCTCTTTAGTCTCTTCTAGTCTCTTTAGTCCCTTAAGTCTCTCTTGGTCTCTTTAGTCTCTTCTTATAGTCTCTTTAGTCCCTTTAGTTTCTCTTAGTCTCTTTAATCTCTTTAGTCTCTTTAGTCTCTTTAGTTTCTCTTGTATGTGAGGATGGTTGTAACAGAACAATCAACTATACCACAAGGAGAAAACTCACACATACATACATCAGAGCAGATGCTTATATTTCCAGGGGCTACCGAGCTTACATTGCAAACTGGATCATTGTACTCAATTCTGTATCCGAAACAAATGGTGAATGTCTGAAATCGTTAAATCAATAACATTCAAATGAGATAGCTATCTTACAGAATATCATAATAAATTAACTTACTCTTATCCATCTGTTTCTATATCCAAATCTAACAACAGTCCCACAGCAATAACACCGAGTTGAAACGGCTTCATTTTGATGCTTCTTAATCAGTCTTCAATATTGCTAGTGAGTACACAACTATAAATCCATACTCCAGTTTTGAGCTTGGTTTATAGCTGATAGAGTGGGTGGTACAGACTTAAATACGTAGTATTATTATGTAGTTAATTGCTGCCACAGAGGTAATTCACATACATTGCAATTGTTAAGACTACCAATTTGGCAGTTAGCTGTGGGTGTAGAAAGGCTTCCCTTCCAGTTGTTTTATTGGCTTAATTACTCGAGCTGTTTAGACCGAGTAAAAATAATTTGTTTGGGAACTAACACATTAGTGTATAATTTGTTGAGTAAACAGGTGAGGTCAGGTGTTTATGACGTAACTCAACTCAGCAGCTGTGTACATCCATAGCAACATGATGTATGTAACAAATATAGGAACAAGTGGGGAGAAGAGAGGGGGGCTAGCTTTTTTCAAGGGTTTGAAAGGATAACTAATTTGAAAATAACTTTTTTTATATTTCAGTGATTCAATGTTTCACAACAAAATTGATATTGTATTTCCATTTGAAAAAATGAATTATAGATTGTAAATATGAGCCATTCAGGAAAATTGACGAGTAGCCAAAAGAATATCTTTATTCTACAATGAACTGCATTCATCCAATTACCTTTCAATGATGGGCCACTTCCTTCTTCCATCCCCCATCCAACCCCCCAATCCCCACCCACACACGTGCATGCACACACATACACACACACAACAACAAACATGCATCACCTTCCAATGTTGATATTGCAAATTCATTCAATTATGCTGGCAAGGAGTAAATAATAGAATACTTACAGTATATGGTGCTAAATGTAATTGACAGAGAGCCACACATGTAACAATTTTTCTGGATTAAACACAGTTACCTATAGAAATGCCTGTTGTTTTTTTTTGTTGCAGATGATAGCCTAGAAGAATAGAGATAGCAATTGTCACACAAATTTATATATTATTGCAGTCTTATCTAGTAATATGTAATTTATTTCATAGCAATCATCTATGTATCTCTATTGATACACTGAATAAATTTTACCCATTTCATTCAATATTCAGCTTGAATTTCAAACATTGTAATATCTTAAAGAATGTATGAAGTACATATCCTCCTATATTTAAGAATTAACAACATTGCAGCTCTTCCCTCATTTTAAATTTCATGTCACAAAAGGAAATGTGTGTAGGAGCCTTGTTATTTATTTAATTCAGGACTAACTTGATGAACCTACATAAGAAGTGTCGTGTAATAATATGAATGAAAAATATTATATCCATAAAATACAAAAAATGATTAGCTGTAAGCTCTGATAAATGTGAGCCATTATTCTTATGCCCATCTCTCTCTCCTCGTACACTAAAAGACTAAACAACTAATATAAAAAAACTTAGATGTAACATTGTATTTGAATCAACATGCCACTTGGCAGCTAAGCATTTTGTAAGCTAAAAACCTTATAATATAGGGAAATTATAACAACATTATTTTTCAATGTGCAGGGTTCATATCTCATTGGGATTTTACTTGGCCAGCATGGATGAGATTTGAAGATATCATAGCATGGAAAACTGAGGTATTCAGGATTTATAGCACAAGTAGCATGAGAAATTTTCAGAAGACATAGCAGAGTAAATTTCTTGCCGCCAACTGCTATTAATTTAAATACAACAATTTTCCGTGCTATCATGTGTTAATACTATAGCCACAGATAAAATAATCTGCAGTTGTGAAATCATAATCTTGTACGATATTTTCGTTAAAGAAATTGCCCCACTCTAGTTATGCTATTATCACTTATGGAATTAGTGTTTTCCAATTTAATAAGGATGTGTCACACCAACACACACACACGAATACATGTATATCAGTTACTTTGAATAAAAGCAATAGTCAGTGCATTAGGACTGTTATCACTAGTATGAAATCCCAATGCAATAGTACCCTCTGGTACATCATAGTAATAATCTTCTCTATGCCCTTGGAAACGACTTCCTCGAATATTCCTATAACTATTTCTTTCTGAGCCATTAGTTACTCAGTCCAATTGACCAGGGACATATGGGTCCATTCCCCAACCACCACACTTGGTTACAAGTTGCAGACTTGTGGTAAGATGTGGGATAAGAATGCTGTTGCTGCATCACAAGGGGTTTCACCAAATCATATTTTCCTGAACTATCACCTGTTCAGCACATTCCTTGACCAAGTTTGGTTGTTGCTTTGTTAATGTCACTTTGTTGATTCATGCTGACCCATTTCTAATTATGATACTGGTTTCTAGACATTAAATAAATATTTACCAAGTCAACCTTACCCCCTACAGGAGATCAGACTGGAAGAAAGCCAAAGAGTTGACATTCAGTTAGTTGATTGTGGAAGACTCATATTGGAAGATGCCTACTATATACAATTACCAAGAGTATGGCCTACTTTTTATAGCCATTATTCGTTGCCAGAGGGCATCATTCCACCTATGTATTTGTGAGCTTTGCTTGCTTACTCCCATAAACTTTGGTCCAGGAGAGGAATCGTGATTATAAGTAAACTAAAGTTTTCAGTTTCCCTCTTCCTGTTCTCTTTATTCTTGAACTATCTCTGTTTTCTTATTCCCCACCATTCCTTTTTTTTCCAGCTCTTTCTTCTCGAGTCATAGAGCCCCTTCTCCTCCCTTTGTCTACCTCTCCTGCTTCTGAATCTCTCTGTTCTTCTATCATGACAGTGGACTTAGTCTTTGAGAACTCTTGCCTTTTTTATACCTTTGCCATCCTTTATTAAACATTTTTAGCTAATAGTAATTAAATTTTGGGCTTACCATTTTATGACTGTATGTGCCTCATCGACCACAAAAATGCGAAGCCTCTTTGAATAAGTGTCGCTAAGTAGCATTTGTTTATATTTCTTGTTTTGAAGAAGAAGCGCTGGAGTATTTGAATATACCATCTTTTACTGCATTATCTTGCTTCTCTCCACAAATGTAGCAGGCTCTTACTCCTAATTTTGCCATGGAAGCTACCTGTGATCAAAAATAAATAAATAAAATCTCATTCTAGGTACTTGAATGAAAAAAATAAATGCAAATTATTTTGACTGTCTTACTTCATTCTCAATTCTTTAAATATTAACTTCGGTTTTTTTCCTTTCATTACAAACATACTTATAATATTACACTAAGAAATCAAGAATGATTGTCAACAAATAAAGTTTATAGTAATCTTACTTGATCTTTCATAATAGAAATGAGTGGAACAACAACAATAATGGCTGGTTCACACTTGGGTAGGAGCTGGTCATACAGAAGTGGCAAACTCTGGAAGCAAGCACTTTTTCCTACCCTGTTGGGAGGGCTACAAAAACATCTCTTTTTAAAATTCCCTTCATGACTTTCATCTGCTCGGCTTTACACACGGAACTGTAACTCTCTAAACACGCTCTCCAGCACCCGATCTTCCATCGCTAACAACGCAGAATAAACTGGCGCGCATGGAATATGTAGTTGAGGAATGCGCTTAACTAGTGGTGCGCTCGAATAGCGCAAATGCATGTTGAGCGAGCAGACTCTTTTTACAGAAAAATATGACAGAAATTACATGTAACTGTAGTGCACAGTGTAACCCTTTCCATTCTCAGTTAGCATCAGAGAATCTAAAGTCTCTACTTACCTGAATAAACTTCGAAAGCAGTGGCAAAGAAGCGCAGCTTGACAAAGACTTCACAATTGTTTCAAGAAGAGAGTAGCTATAAACGTTTTGGTTGAAACAAAGTTGCGTAAGGCAGTGCAGCAGGATTCTCCGCTCTCGTTAATTGAAAAATACTGAAACTGTGAACGCTTTACCTAACTTACCTAATTAGAAGCGCCGGCGAATAATTTTGACGTACGCATACATACCTATTACTAGTGGTGTGCTTGAGCACAAATGGCGAGCGAGCCTGATGTTAGGTAACATAAAACTAAGTATTGTTACTATGTTTTAGCTTAGTTCATGCAAACACTATAATAGCAGTTATGACCTTTTATTTCAGCAAACAAATACAAAATCACTCTCTTACCTGATTAATGGCAACTTTTGTAGTATCAAACATCACCATTCTTTTAATCTCAATCACCAGTAACTCTTGAACAAGCTCTCAGCTACGATAAAAAAAATAAACCAGTGTAATTTTAGCCAACAAATATGGAATTACTACTTACATCATTCTTGAGTATTGATAACTTCTGTAGTATCAAATTGAAGTTACTTTGACCATCTGAATTACCTTGAATTCTTGACAAGCTCTCACCTACAAAAACAAAAACAATCAATTTTAGCACACAAATACAAAATTATTTTCTTACCTCATTTTCTTGAGCAGTGGTAACTTTTGTAGTACCAAATTGGAGCCAATCTGACTATTTGAATTTACCAGTCACTGTTGACAAGCTCTTAGAGGCCAGAGTTAATTTTGGATATTTAGATAACAAATATGGAATTGCGTACTTACCTCAGCTTCCCTCGAGAAGTAGTAGCTTCCTTAGCATTAATACTACGGCATTCTGACTACCAACAGCTCTTGACAACCAACAACCGGCACTCCGTATCCCACCATAAAACGGCGAAGTTTTGAAATTAAGTCTGGAAAAGGGTCTTCAATGCCATAGTAACCGGTCGAATCAACTTTTTGTTTCTTGAAAAGCAAGCATTTTTGCAGGAATTTTCTCACACTTTGGAGCTTTAAGGTTTGCTTAATGCTGTAGTTTCAGAATAAACTGGAGTCAAGCCTAAATAGCCGTGTTTTTAGGAGAAAAAAGTTCCCCGCGCGCGCGTTTAAAGAGCATACGTACCATCCATACATACATACATATATACTAGTGGTGTGCTTGAGCACAAATGGCGAGCGAGCCTGATGTTAGGTAACATAAAACTAAGTATTGTTACTATGTTTTAGCTTAGTTCATGCAAACACTATAATAGCAGTTATGACCTTTTATTTCAGCAAACAAATACAAAATCACTCTGATTAATGGTAACTTTTGTAGTATGAAACATCAACCATTCTGATAATCTCAATCACCAGTAACTCTTGAACAAGCTCTCAGCTACGATAAAAAAATTTACTGGCGTTATTATTTGTAATTTTAGCCAACAAATATGGAATTACTACTTACATCATTCTTGAGTATTGATAACTTCTGATTGAAGTTACTTTGACCATCTGAATTACCTTGAATTCTTGACAACAAGCTCTCACCTACAAAAACAAAAACAATCAATTTTAGCACACATATACAAAATTATTTTCTTAACTCATTTTCTTGAGCAGTGGTAACTTTTGTATTACCAAATTTGAGCCAATCTGACTATTTGAATTTACTAGTCACTGTTGACAAGTTCTTAGCTACAAAAAAGAAAGGCCAGAGTTAATTTTGCATATATTTAGCTAACAAATATGGAATTACGTACTTACCTCACTTACCTCGAGAAGTAGTAGCTTCCTTAGCAAATACTACGGCATTCTGACTACCAACAGCTCTTGACAACCAACAACCGGCTCCGTATCCCCCCCATAAAACGGCGAAGTTTTGAAATTAAGTCTGGAAAAGGGTCTTCAATGCCATAGTAACCGGTCGAATCAACTTTTTGTTTCTTGAAAAGCAAGCATTTTCGCAGGAATTTTCTCACACTTTGGAGCTTAAGTATAAAGTAAGGCTTGTTTAATCCTGTAGTTTCAAAATAAACTGGGGTCAAGCCTAAAAAGCTGTGTTTTTTGGAGAAAAAAGTTCCGCGCGAGCGCGTTTAAAGGGCATACGTACCATCCCACATACATATATACATATAACATATACCCGATTTTGCATTATCCACCCCTAATACTGTCTCGCTCGCTACGCTCGCTCGCCAATAATCTGAAATCTCAATTGAACACGACTGAGTCAGCTTCGCTCGCTTCGCTCGCTGAATATTTTCCCCTTCTCTTTCGCTTTTTAAAGAATAAACGAAGAAAACAAAAGTACGTGTGGCTTTCTTGCGTTTCTACGAAGTCCGAAACCCCCTGTGCAAACTCCTGGCTACAGACCTGCTTTCCAAGTAGTCTGGCGGAGCCAGACCCACATAGCGCACAATGCGAGCGGAGGGTCACAGCGTAGCGGTTCGGTAAAGGGTCTGGCTACGCCAGATTACTTTCCAAGCTTAAAGGTAGGTAAAGGGTTCGGTCTTGATGAAATGTCTGTTGTATCAGTTGATTAATGATATTCTAGATCATTCCATCGATAATGGCATGATCATTTCTTTTCAGTAGGCTAAATCTTAGATGTCTTCCTGCCTCTCTGGACTGATCAGAGAATTTAAACCATTGGATTATGAATAGACTGGGAAATGACAGTTCATTATTATTAATTGGCACCAAAGACATTGTAAAAAGCTGCTGTCCTCACATATGTGTTGTATATTCAAATATCATCCACACAGCATGAATTGGTGTAATGCTTTTTAACATAGCAGTTCTTACTCTATTGCAACAAAGTGTGAATAAAGTGCAGAGAAGAGTGCTACATTGTGACATTCAGCCTGCAGCTTTAAATAGACATCTTGGCTTGTGGGAGGTGCCCCTATTTGATGAACAAAAAAATGGTGCATAATGGATAGATCAGGATATGGTCATGATATATCCATTTATAAGTACACGGCTATTATGTACAAGATACTTGCACAATAAAAAGGTTTCACATTTCCAAGTATTCCACATAGCGGAATGTGGAGGAGAGCACCCAGTGATGCAGTGTGCAAAGGAAAAAAGCAAGACGGAGTCCAGATGAATTCCATTAACAGCCCTAAATATGGACAAGTAGTGTAACCACGTGCTACTATCCTATGATATGATAATTAAATAACTAAATTGAGGTGTGGCAGATACTCTACACAATGACATGTGACATGTGACATTGTAAATGCAATTGCAATAGTAAAGTGAAGTCCTAAAAATCCTCGATCTCAATTTTATTTCTAAATTTGTACTTAAAAAATTGATTATGTCTACAAAAAACAATTTGGAGTAAAACAACACTTAACATGGTAAAAAAATAATTCAATGTACTGAGAGCGTCCAAAGTAGTGTGGAGAGTGGACAACCAGCAACCAAACGATTTTGTTTAACTTTATTGTATTTTTAACTGCCCACAATGTCACTATAGGCAACTTCAAAGCATTTGGCCATATCTTGTAATCTTGTCAATACTGAAAGAAGCACTAGTGTATCCATGGCAACATGTGGATATGTGTTAGTATTGTGTTTAATTCAGAGTCTTCTTCCTCCTCTTCTTCCTAATCTTCTTCGCATTATTCTGTATCCTCTGATTGGCTTGCACTCCTACTTGTCTTGGAAGTACTTTTGGAGGATGCAGAACTCTGTTCTTCCTCCATTGACACATAGGTGAAAGGAACCGTTTGAACTGGGGCAATCCTTGATCTTAATCCTCGACGTGGAGATACTGTGTCTTGGTCTATGATACTCAATGCTAAAGTGAGCACACAAATTTCGTGATTTCTCCTTGTGGTTTCATATTAAGTAGTAAGTATCTCTTCATGGGGGCATCGCCAGATGGATTTGTATCATATCAATGCTGTGGACGCGGTGTACTTGAAATAAAGTGTCCATATTCTTGCAGAAACAAGAAGTCATCTGAATTTGAAGATGAAGTCTCTTTTTTAGAAAAGTTACCAGAAGGGAAAATGGAGATAAAACGTACCCACAGTTACTTATAGTTATGGTGATTTTGTGGTGTATACCAACCAAGATTTATTTGTGCTGACTACATTCCTTGAAATCCTGGTTCTTCTACTACAAAGTACATGGAAGTTCTTGACCTCCTTGAAGATGCAGTGGATAGAAATGGCACCCAATATGCATTCGCTCTCCACTATTCCAAAGATGTTGGTTACAAACTGCACAAATTAATCAATTTACCCAACAGTGAGGAGTGTGCTTGGAATGTGTACATTGGGGACAGCCAGATTCCACTTCCTCCAGAAGAATGTCTGAACGTGGAAGTACGACGAGGACAAACAGTTCGATTCAGTTATGAACAAATTGAACTCCCTACTATAGGAGGTCTGCTAGGATAGTTAATTTATATATGGTCGAATAAAAATGAATTTGTAACACCTTGTAAAACTTTAATTTATTAAAGCTTTTTGTTGTGTCTTTATCAAGTGCATCCACAAACTAATTTGTATGTCTTATGCTGGTTTAATTGAAAATCAAGGATACAAAATTGTACATAGTTATATTCAACACAAAAAAAAATGCAAAATAATAAATGTTTGCAGCTATCTTAGTATAACACAACAATGCACAATAAAAATCAATGACCAAAGAGTCATTTTAGTCAAACAGAGAAATTAGTGGTGCAACGACAGCACCATCTGCCATCTCATAGCGGAATGTTAGGGTCTGACTAGCTTTTACTCTGCGACGCAGAAGATTTGAAGAAGAGACACGGTTTTCATTGATGTAAGCATTCCATGTGCACATGTCGTCATCAGTGAAGACTCCGTTTATTTGATGTATTTGATATCCTCGTTCGTGGTTGGCAAACAGCAGTGAAAACATGTATTCAGATCCGTTCATTTTGACAGCCTTCTTCATTATGCTAATAATTGACATAGTGTTCCTTGGTTTGAAGAAACGATAACTAGAGCAGATGCTTATATTTCCAGGGGCTACCGAGCTTACATTGCAAACTGGATCATTGTACTCAATTCTGTATCCGAAACAAATGGTGAATGTCTGAAATCGTTAAATCAATAACATTCAAATGAGATAGCTATCTTACAGAATATCATAATAAAACAACTTACTCTTATCCATCTGTTTCTATATCCAAATCTATATCTATTATAATAAGCATCTCCACAAGAAAAATATAGAAACAACAGTCCCACAGCAATAACACTGAGTTGAAACGGCTTCATTTTGATGCTTCTTAATCAGTCTTCAATATTGCTAGTGAGTACACAACTATAAATCCATACTCCAGTTTTGAGCTTGGTTTATAGCTGATAGAGTGGGTGGTACAGACTTAAATACGTAGTATTATTATGTAGTTAATTGCTGCCACAGAGGTAATTCACATACATTGCAATTGTTAAGACTACCAATTTGGCAGTTAGCTGTGGGTGTAGAAAGGCTTCCCTTCCAGTTGTTTTATTGGCTTAGTTACTCAAGCTGTTTAGACCGAGTAAAAATAATTTGTTTGGGAACTAACACATTAGTGTATAATTTGTTGAGTAGACAGGTGAGGTCAGGTGTTTATGACGTAACTCAACTCAGCAGCTGTGTACATCCATAGCAACATGATGTATGTAACAAATATAGGAACAAGTGGGGAGAAAAGAGGGGGGCTAGCTTTTTTCAAGGGTTTGAAAGGATAACTAATTTGAAAATAACTTTTTTTTTATTTCAGTGATTCAATGTTTCACAACAAAATTGATATTGTATTTCCATTTGAAAAAATGAATTATAGATTGTAAATATGAGCCATTCAGGAAAATTGACGAGTAGCCAAAAGAATATCTTTATTCTAATGAACTGCATTCATCCAATTACCTTTCAATGATGGGCCACTTCCTTCTTCCATCCCCCATCCAACCCCCCAATCCCCACCCACACACACACACACACGCATGCACACACATACACACACACAACAACAAACATGCATCACCTTCCAATGTTGATATTGCAAATTCATTCAATTATGCTGGCAAGGAGTAAATAATAGAATACTTACAGTATATGGTGCTAAATGCAATTGACAGAGAGCCACACAGTAACAATCTTTCTGGATTAAACACAGTTACCTATAGAAATGCCTGTTGTTGTTTTTGTTGCAGATGATAGTCTAGAAGAATAGTGATAGCAATTGTCACACAAATTATATTATTGCAGTCTTATCTAGTAATATGTAATTTCTTTCATAGCAATCACCTATGTATCTCTATTGATATACTGAATAAATTTTACCCATTTGATTCCTTATTCAGCTTCAATTTCTAACATAGTAATATCTTAAAGAATGTATGAAGTACATATCCTCCTATATTTAAGAATTAACAACATTGCAGCTCTTCCCTCATTTTTAATTTCATGTCACAAAATGAAATGTGTGTAGGAGCCTTGTTGTTTATTTAATTCTGCACTAACTTGATGAACCTACATAAGAAGTGTCATGTAATAATATGAATGAAAAATATTATATCCATAAAATACAAAAAATGATTAGCTGTAAGCTCTGATAAATGTGAGC
>WLWD01004514.1_pt1 | contig 42625 bp, 29 predicted proteins | sample 6712731 | NCBI WGS metagenome assembly WLWD01 (sample SAMN12718690, study PRJNA576275) | sponge metagenome | isolation source: marine sponge | host: Mycale hentscheli | place: New Zealand: South Island, Marlborough, Capsize Point | collected 2014-11-01 | reverse complement strand
AAAATAAAAGCATAACTATGATTCCTCACACAAAGGAAATAGAAGCACTATATTATCATCGATTATTTGAAGTTATATATCTAGCATTGCTGTTACATAACTCCAGCATTAGGTAAGTTGGTTATTTAAAAAAACATTTGTGAAATAGAAAGCACTACATATATATGATAATAGGGAAGTTATAAGTCCATGAACTCTATTACATAGCTAAAGCAAAGTACGATGATCATGTCAAAACTAGAAACAAACAAAGCTAACTCTGTAAACAGAATTTGTGTCTATTTGGTAGCAAATTCAATCTTTATGAATTAAAATCGGAATAAAACAGCACGAGCTAATGATGGCAAATATGCATATGAAACAATACAAAAAAAACACACTAGAAGTTCAGAAGTTTGCTTGACAGAAATTCCTTATACATCATTATGGTTTAATCTCTAGATGTATTATCTTTCCACTTCTTGACACAGGAACAAAATGACTTGTACATCATCTTTGTTGCTTTGCCTAGTATACAGGTCTCCAGAATGGGATGAATTGCTGACTGAATGGCAAAACTTAAGTATAAAACTGCAATGGCTGCTATTGATATATTAGTGGTTCCTAGCGCACCCAACATTGCTGCTACTATTATAAAGGGAAGCAGAAGCACTGTGTTTAGTATTAAAAAGGCTCCCGATAGTGTGGCAAGACGAATTCTCTCTTTAAGACTCCGTGACATTACAGTATTGCTTAAGTCAGAATTTTGGATTACATTTGGTCGAATGCGACGATTTTTTTTAGCCATTTTGTAAGCAAAGCATATAATCCATATGTTAGCTGCCAGAGATAGAGCAAATGGTAATAATCCAATTAAGACTAGCAATATGAAATAATATGTACTATGTGACAAAGGATCATCAAAATGAAACACAGGAGAGCAAAAGCTTAGCACATTTATATTAATATCTCCAAATCCCATTGCAGGCAATGCTGCCAGTACTGCATTGAATATCCACTCTACAATGATTAGCACTATGGCTAGTTTAACAGAGACATAGCGACTGTACTTAAAGGGCCACTTGATGAAGACAAGTCTATCCAAAGCCAGGAGTGCGAGAATAAAGTATGAAACAAAAATACAAATGACCAGTAATGCTCCAATAGTCTGACATGACTGACAGCGAGCATAATCTGACTGCCCAAGGGAAAACTCACGATTTAAGGAGGATTGTATATTGAAGGGCAAAACCAGTCCACACAATAGCAAATCTGCTGCCACAAGATTCAATATGAATATATAGGTGGGATCTTTAAACAATTTATGAGTCAAGATAGTAGCCAGGACTATCAAGTTCCATATTGTGCCAATAATTGATATTAGAAATTGGCATACAACCATAGCTGTGATGCTGTTATTAGAAGTAGGATCATTATAAAATACTCTCCAGTATAAATCAGTGACTTCAGTATGACTGAGGCAGAAGTCATAAGGTTGCTGAGCGTCATTATTGCAATCATAGCATAAGAAGCTCGTTGAATCGCTCCCAGAAAAGTTAGCCATTACTTATTCAAAGGTTGAAAATGATAGATGCGTATTTATGTGTTCGTATTGAAAATGAAATTATTAACAAAAATAGATAATGATAACTTGGCATCTGTCATAAGATAAACTCTTTATTATGTACTGAACATAGGGCCTAATCCTGTTGCCACATGGGAAAATGCATTTTAAAGTAAACAGGTTGTGACTTCAGGCAATTTCCCATATCACCTGTGTTCAGAGTTATCATGTTGGGTTATCAGGTCCACCCAAATTATACAATTATTCATTATGTTTCTGCTGTTGTAATTCTTCATGATTAGTATAATTCCTTTAATGGTTAATACAATTTATGCAATTAGGACAGTTATTTACTACACAGTTATATGCGGTGTTGCTTTTATTATTGTTGTTGTTTATTCTGTCAGAATTGTGAGTGTGTAAAAGTGTTGCTTGTGTTTCACTTGATGATTATAGTGCAGTTTGAAATATTTGCGCCCCGAATTTACCCGAGTGGCATTGCTGGATTGGAGGCTATATCATATCGAAAGCATTCTTTATCCTTCATTCGATCTTTATCTTTATATGAACTCAGTATATGTGACATATGTTGTTGTTGTTTAAGTGAAGCTTGGACATTTTTATGACCAGACAAGTGCATAATTTGACTATCTGGAACATTAGAGTTTGCTAATTTTGTAATCATGGTTTTCTTTGCAGAATAACTTGTCTTCCTACTACTTTCTATTAAACCTTGCGTAGAAACTCTCTTCATAATCTGCCCAATTTTATCCTTCCCCATTTTCTGTTTCCTGTACCAATGTTCTGCCAGGCAGAGTCAGGGTTGCACGTTTCAGTAGGCTGCTGTGGACATACTGTTCAAAAGTTGAACAGGGCACTTTTCAGAACTAGCTACTAAGAGTGCTCCACATATTTGGCTTGAAGGGTCGAGTACTGCTTAATTCCCCAGATGAGTTTTTGTATCTCACTACTGAACTCGAAAAATTTTGTGCAATGGGATGAAAATTTTAGTCCGAAGTCAAAAAAGTAAGCTTACATAGCGCTCGTCACAGCCTCCCATATCCATATGATACACATGAAAGGAACCACGTAGTATTTTGTAAAAAATCTGGACAACTACAACCCAATGCACCTGTATCACAAAACTGTTCTATTTCCCCATCTGCAAGGATTTCAGAAGCTTTACACCTGCTCCCTTTCCCTTCCCTTTTTCAGCATTTTTCTGCTGGTACATTTTCTATAGTATGGGACACGTAGGAATTTTCAGTTTTGGCCTAACGAAAGTACATAAGCTGATCGTATAGTTCGTGAACAGACCCTGAAGCAATGAATATGAAATACTCCCACAAGTACCGATCAAATTATGACTTCCTTTTGAAAGTCATCTTTAGAAAGATTAATTAACTTAATTAACAATGATATAATTGGCCTACTTAAATAGCTTGAGAGTAGGGTGCATTTTCAAAGGCCCATAACTCAGGAACTACTTGACCAAACACTGTCAATTTTTTTTGGAGTGATACTGTATGACTCAAAAAAATAAAAAAATAAAAAATGGTGACACTTACCCTTTAACAATGATATAAGCACTAAATGAAATTTTAAAGAGCTCATTTGAGAGTGATATAGCTACTTTCCAAAAGCCTTATATATAAAATGTGGCGATGCAATTAAGAGTGGAAAATAAAAGCATAACTATGATTCCTCACACAAAGGAAATAGAAGCACTATTATCATCGATTATTTGAAGTTGTATATCTAGCATGCTGTTACATAACTCCAGCATTAGTTAAGTTGGTTATTTAAAAAAAAAATTTGTGAAATAGAAAGCACTACATATATATGATAATATGGAAGTTATAAGTCCATGAACTCTATTACATAGCTAAAGCAAAGTATGATGATCATGTCAAAACTAGAAACAAACAAAGCTAACTCTGTAAACAGAATTTGTGTCTATTTGGTAGCAAATTCATTCTTTATGAATTAAAATCGGAATAAAACAGCACAAGCTAATGATGGCCAATATGCATACAAAAAACAACAACACTAGAAGTTCAGAAGTTTGCTTGACAGAAATTCCTTATACATCATTATGGTTTAATCTCTAGATGTATTATCTTTCCACTTCTTGACACAGGAACAAAATGACTTGTACATCAGCTTTGTTGCTTTGCCTAGTATACAGGTCTCCAGAATAGGATGGATTGCTGACTGAATGGCAAAACTTAAGTATAAAACTGCAATGGCTGCTATTGATATATCTGTGGTTCCTAGCGCACCCAACATTGCTGCTACTATTATAAAGGGAAGCAGAAGCACTGTGTTTAGTATTAAAAAGGCTCCCGATAGTGTGGCAAGACGAATTCTCTCTTTAAGACTCCGTGACATTACAGTATTGCTTAAGTCAGAATTTTGGATTACATTTGGTCGAATGCGACGATTTTTTTTAGCCATTTTGTAAGCAAAGCATATAATCCATATGTTAGCTGCCAGAGATAGAGCAAATGGAAATAATCCAATTAAGACTAGCAATATGAAATAATATGTACTATGTGACAAAGGATCATCAAAATGAAACACAGGAGAGCAAAAGCTTAGCACATTTATATTAATATCTCCAAATCCCATTGCAGGCAATGCTGCCAGTACTGCATTCAATATCCACACTACAATGATTAGCACTATGGATAGTTTAACAGAGACATAGCGACTGTACTTAAAGGGCCACTTGATGAAGACAAGTCTATCCAAAGCCAGGAGTGCAAGAATAAAGTATGAAACAAAAATACAAATGACGAGTAATGCTCCAATAGTCTGACATGACTGACAGCGAGCATAATCTGACTGCCCAAGGGAAAACTCACGATTTAAGGAGGATTGTATATTGAAGGGCAAAACCAGTCCACACAATAGCAAATCTGCTGCCACAAGATTCAATATGAATATATAGGTGGGATCTTTAAACAATTTATGAGTCAAGATAGTAGCCAGGACTATCAAGTTCCATATTGTGCCAATAATTGATATTAGAAATTGGCATACAACCATAGCTGTGATGCTGTTATTAGAAGTAGGATCATTATAAAATACTCTCCAGTATAAATCAGTGACTTCAGTATGACTGAGGCAGAAGTCATAAGGTTGCTGAGCGTCATTATTGCAATCATAGCATAAGAAGCTCGTTAAATCGCTCCCAGAAAAGTTAGCCATTACTTATTCAAAGGTTGAAAATGATAGATGCGTATTTATGTGTTCGTATTGAAAATGAAATTATTAACAAAAATGGATAATGATAACTTGGCATCTGTCATAAGATAAACTCTTTAATGTACTGAACATAGGGCCTAATCCTGTTGCCACATGGGAAAATGCATTTTAAAGTAAACAGGTTGTGACTTCAGGCAATTTCCCATATCACCTGTGTTCAGAGTTATCATGTTGGGTTATCAGGTCCACCCAAATTATACAATTATTCATTATGTTTCTGCTGTTGTAATTCTTCGTGATTAGTATAATTCCTTTAATGGTTAATACAATTTATGCAATTAGGACAGTTATTTACTACATAGTTATATGCGGTGTTGCTTTTATTATTGTTGTTGTTTACTCTGTCAGAATTGTGAGTGTGTAAAAGTGTTGCTTGTGTTTCACTTGATGATTATAGTGCAGTTTGAAATATTTGCTCCCCGAATTTACCCGAGTGGCATTGCTGGATTGGAGGCTATATCATATCGAAAGCATTCTTTATCCTTCATTCGATCTTTATCTTTATATGAACTCAGTATATGTGACATAATGTTGTTGTTGTTTAAGTGAAGCTTGGACATTTTTATGACCAGACAAGTGCATAATTTGACTATCTGGAACATTAGAGTTTGCTAATTTTGTAATCATGGTTTTCTTTGCAGAATAACTTGTCTTCCTACTACTTTCTATTAAACCTTGCGTAGAAACTCTCTTCATAATCTGCCCAATTTTATCCTTCCCCATTTTCTGTTTCCTGTACCAATGTTAGCCACTGCCAGGCAGAGTCAGGGTTGCACGTTTCAGTAGGCTGCTGTGGACATATTGTTCAAAAGTTGAACAGGGCACTTTTCAGAACTAGCTACTAAGAGTGCTCCACATATTTGGCTTGAAGGGTCGAGTACTGCTTAATTCCCCAGATGAGTTTTTGTATCTCACTCACTGAACTCGAAAAATTTTGTGCAATGGGATGAAAATTTTAGTCCGAAGTCAAAAAAAGTAAGCTTACATAGCGCTCGTCACAGCCTCCCATATCCATATGATACACATAAAAGGAACCACGTAGTATTTTGTAAAAATCTGGACAACTACAACCTAATGCACCTGTATCACAAAACTGTTCTATTTCCCCATCTGCAAGGATTTCAGAAGCTTTACACCTGCTCCCTTTCCCTTCATTTTTTCAGCATTTTTCTGCTGGTACATTTTCTATAGTATGGGACACGTAGGAATTTTCAGTTTTGGCCTAACGAAAGTACATAAGCTGATCGTATAGTTCGTGAACAGACCCTGAAGCAATGAATATGAAATACTCCCACAAGTACCGATCAAATTATGACTTCCTTTTGAAAGTCATCTTTAGAAAGATTAATTAACTTAATTAACAATGATATAATTGGCCTACTTAAATAGCTTGAGAGTAGGGTGCATTTTCAAAGGCCCATAACTCAGGAACTACTTGACCAAACACTGTCAATTTTTTTTGGAATGATACTCTATGACTCAAAAAAATAAAAAAATAAAAAATGGTGACACTTACCCTACCCTCTACTTCAGTGGCAGTTTTTACTTGTATTTATATGGTTGTGTTAATGTATGTGTTGCAGGTTGCTCGTATATAATCAAGTCAAAGTAAAAACATCAAATTACTCAGTAAACATTGCATATTCATATGATATTTTTAAAGTAACAATATTTTTTCCATCTTATGTTTAAAAATTAAATTTCATCAAAATTTTTTAAAACATAATGTTATTAATATTTATCTTTAATATAGTTGACAATACCTTGATGATGTTTTGTTAATGTGAAAGATAATCAAGAGTGCTTTCAAGTGATATATGATATGTTATAGTTTTGTCCAAAAAAAAGTGAAAAAAATGAAATTTATTTTTACCGATATGCCCCTCTTCGTCGTCTCCTGTTTATACTTCCTTTAGGGCAGCCACGCCCACAATTAGTGGTTTGCACATCTCTCATTTTCACAGTCGGTTCAAGATGATGCCGATACCAAAGATTACGAATGACAGCAAAAGATTTGCTATGCCACACGGAATGGCAGTCCTTCTCCAAAGTCTGACATAAGGCTGGGGTCAAAGGACAGTCTGGGCATTTACGCTGTGTAAAGCTTGAGGCATTGTGGAGGTGACAATAAATACATCTGCTTCTTTGACTCACAGGATACAATTTGCTGCCATGTCGAACATTGTAGGAACGAGTGTTTGAAGTAGAAGTAGAAGTCTGAGAGATAGTTTTGGTTCCATATGTAGCAATAATTTTTAGAACTAATGTATCTCGGAAAGTATTTTCAGTCATTGGTTTTCCAGAGTTTTGTAACTGCAGCCAGTAGTACAAAATGTGGGCATTTACTACAGATACATCTATCAAATGGTAGAACATTGTTTTCCAATATTTGACTGTTTTCCTTCTTACTTTGTGGTAGCTGATATATTGGTCACTTTTATCTACTCCTCCCATTGAGCGATTATATTTCTCAAGCATCAGGGGGCAGGGCACATTGGTAGTTATGCTGCTCTTTGTCACAGGATCCTTGACTCTTCGAGCAACATCATTTTCGGAATGGGCAGGATAGGCTGTAGAAGCTAATACAACAGTTTTTGTGTCTTTCCACACACAGTATGTGATACTAGATTTTTTCTGACGATAATAATAACCAGTGCCTCTAGGAAGCTTGTGCACATATTTCTTCATCTGATGAACTTCTGAAGGAATATTCTTTCTATTTAAATTCAGTGTCCCAGTGGCTACTATTTCATTCTCAAGTAATTTTTGTAGAAGTATTGGACTCGTATAAAAGTTGTCAAAATAAACCTCATACCCTTGAAACATAAACGGCTGAACTAGATTTATCACCACATCATAAGACAAACCTTTATCTGAAAAGATTTCAGCTTTACCAGAGTAAACTTCAAAATCAACAGTATAACCCGTTGTATCTGCTATTACACAATATTTGAATCCCCATTTCGTCGGTTTGTTGCGGATATATTGCCGAAAGTGGGTTCTAGCTCTGTTCTTTACCATTCGCTCATCGACGCTAAGTTCGCGAAAAGGCTGATAAAGCTCTAAACATTTTGCTTTGAGGTATTTATGCAAAGGTAAGATTTTGCACAACTTGTTACCTAGTAATTGTAACTCCTCGCTCGGTGTCACAAGATGTAAAAAAGTTGAAATAAGTTCATACTGCTCACAAGGTAAAAGCTCGCTCAACCTTACAAGTGTCTGAGCTGTTTTTGTGCTCCAAGCATACCGATGATTACGAACCCCATGGAGGCCCAAAAGAATTAGTGCCCCAAGATAACTAAAGAGCTTAGCCTTTGTGAATGAAAGAAGCATAAACTTAGAATATGACACATTCATTTCACTCTTTTTGTGGTCAGCGTATGCTAGTGTACTTTCTAGAATACGTTCAACAACAGTATTATCGAAGTACAGTTCAAAAAGAGATAACGGATCAATTTCAGTATCATCTGGAATGTGTGGTCCAGGCTCACGAATTGGACAAAAGGAATTACTTATAGGATAAACAAAAGCTGAATCTCTGACAGTTATATTTATTGCACCTTTAGGAAGATTGCTTGTACATTTCTTATTGGCTCTTCTTCCTCCAAAGCCTCTGCCTCTGCCTCTGCCTTGAACACTTCTTCCTCTTCTATTACTATATCTTCCACGTCTAGGTATTGGAGATGCTGTATCTTCCTCGGAGTAGGCTGAACTCTCAGAACCTGAAGTATCACTCTTTGAGGCTGAACTCTCAGAACCTGAAGTATCACTCTTTGAGGCTGAACTCTCAGAACCTGAAGTATCACTCTTTGAAGTAAACTGAACAGAACTCTCAGAAGATTCGTCACTAAATGAAGTATTACAAGTACTCTGAGCTTCACTTTCCACAATCTCACCTTCCATCACTTCTAACTCACTTTCACTTGAACATACTTCAAGCCTTGGTAGTTTTGATCCAGGTTGACTAGCTTCTTCCAGATCAAAGGCACCATCAAGACTTCTGCTGCTACTTGTTTTGTCATCACACTCAGTATTTGACTCAACTTCACTATTGCTAGAGGTCGAATAGACTGGAAACGGACGCTCACCAGTAAGAAAACCAACAACTTCGTCTGTACAATAGTGAGACGCCATCCCGAGAAATAAAAAATCAGAAAAAAAATCCAGCCGCACCTTGACCTATTTAAACGTCAATCAGGCTATTCTTTAACGCGCGTGTAAGCAGAAAAAAATATTTTAAACGAAGTAAGTGCAATGACTACGCGTAAAAATATTTTTGAAAATTGTGTATTTAAAGTTACATTTTTCTATAGACACTGAAGTAGAGACTGATATAGCTACTTTCCAATAGCCTTATATATAAAATGTGGCGATGCAATTAAGAGTGGAAAATAAAAGCATAACTATGATTCCTCACACAAAGGAAATAGAAGCACTATTATCATCGATTATTTGAAGTTATATATCTAGCATGCTGTTACATAACTCCAGCATTAGTTAAGTTGGTTATTAAAAAAAAACATTTGTGAAATAGAAAGCACTACATATATATGATAATATGGAAGTTACAAGTCCATGAACTCTATTACATAGCTAAAGCAAAGTATGATGATCATGTCTAAACTAGAAACAAACAAAGCTAACTCTGTAAACAGAATTTGTGTCTACGTGTATTTGGTAGCAAATTCATTCTTTATGAATTAAAATCGGAATAAAACAGCACAAGCTAATGATGGCCAATATGCATACAAAAAACAACAACACTAGAAGTTCAGAAGTTTGCTTGACAGAAATTCCTTATACATCATTATGGTTTAATCTCTAGATGTATTATCTTTCCACTTCTTGACACAGGAACAAAATGACTTGTACATCAGCTTTGTTGCTTTGCCTAGTATACAGGTCTCCAGAATAGGATGGATTGCTGACTGAATGGCAAAACTTAAGTATAAAACTGCAATGGCTGCTATTGATATATCTGTGGTTCCTAGCGCACCCAACATTGCTGCTACTATTATAAAGGGAAGCAGAAGCACTGTGTTTAGTATTAAAAAGGCTCCCGATAGTGTGGCAAGACGAATTCTCACTTTAAGACTCCGTGACATTACAGTATTGCTTAAGTCAGAATTTTGGATTACATTTGGTCGAATGCGACGATTTTTTTTAGCCATTTTGTAAGCAAAGCATATAATCCATATGTTAGCTGCCAGAGATAGAGCAAATGGAAATAATCCAATTAAGACTAGCAATATGAAATAATATGTACTATGTGACAAAGGATCATCAAAATGAAACACAGGAGAGCAAAAGCTTAGCACATTAATATCTCCAAATCCCATTGCAGGCAATGCTGCCAGTACTGCATTCAATATCCACACTACAATGATTAGCACTATGGCTACTTTAACAGAGACATAGCAACTGTACTTAAAGGGCCACTTGATGAAGACAAGTCTATCCAAAGCCAGGAGTGCGAGAATAAAGTATGAAACAAAAATACAAATGACGAGTAATGCTCCAATAGTCTGACATGACTGACAGCGAGCATAATCTGACTGACCAAGGGAAAACTCACGATTTAAGGAGGATTTTATATTGAAGGGCAAAACCAGTCCACACAATAGCAAATCTGATGCCACAAGATTCAATATGAATATATAGGTGGGATCTTTAAACAATTTATGAATCAAGATAATAGCCAGGACTATCAAGTTCCATATTGTGCCAATAATTGATATTAGAAATTGGCATACAACCATAGCTGTGATGCTGTTATTAGAAGTAGGATCATTATAAAATACTCTCCAGTATAAATCAGTGACTTCAGTTTGACTGAGGCAGAAGTCATAAGGTTGCTGAGCGTCATTATTGCAATCATAGCATAAGAAGCTCGTTGAATCGCTCCCAGAATAGTTAGCCATTACTTATTCAAAGGTTGAAAATGATATGTACTATGTGACAAAGGATCATCAAAATGAAACACAGGAGAGCAAAAGCTTAGCACATTTATATTAATATCTCCAAATCCCATTGCAGGCAATGCTGCCAGTACTGCATTCAATATCCACACTACAATGATTAGCACTATGGCTAGTTTAACAGAGACATAGCGACTGTACTTAAAGGGCCACTTGATGAAGACAAGTCTATCCAAAGCCAGGAGTGCGAGAATAAAGTATGAAACAAAAATACAAATGACGAGTAATGCTCCAATAGTCTGACATGACTGACAGCGAGCATAATCTGACTGACCGAGGGAAAACTCACGATTTAAGGAGGATTGTATATTGAAGGGCAAAACCAGTCCACACAATAGCAAATCTGCTGCCACAAGATTCAATATGAATATATAGGTGGGATCTTTAAACAATTTATGAGTCAAGATAGTAGCCAGGACTATCAAGTTCCATATTGTGCCAATAATTGATATTAGAAATTGGCATACAACCATAGCTGTGATGCTGTTATTAGAAGTAGGATCATTATAAAATACTCTCCAGTATAAATCAGTGACTTCAGTATGACTGAGGCAGAAGTCATAAGGTTGCTGAGCGTCATTATTGCAATCATAGCATAAGAAGCTCGTTAAATCGCTCCCAGAAAAGTTAGCCATTACTTATTCAAAGGTTGAAAATGATAGATGCGTATTTATGTGTTCGTATTGAAAATGAAATTATTAACAAAAATGGATAATGATAACTTGGCATCTGTCATAAGATAAACTCTTTAATGTACTGAACATAGGGCCTAATCCTGTTGCCACATGGGAAAATGCATTTTAAAGTAAACAGGTTGTGACTTCAGGCAATTTCCCATATCACCTGTGTTCAGAGTTATCATGTTGGGTTATCAGGTCCACCCAAATTATACAATTATTCATTATGTTTCTGCTGTTGTAATTCTTCATGATTAGTATAATTCCTTAAATGGTTAATACAATTTATGCAATTAGGACAGTTATTTACTACACAGTTATATGCGGTGTTGCTTTTATTATTGTTGTTGTTTATTCTGTCAGAATTGTGAGTGTGTAAAAGTGTTGCTTGTGTTTCACTTGATGATTATAGTGCAGTTTGAAATATTTGCTCCCCGAATTTACCCGAGTGGCATTGCTGGATTGGAGGCTATATCATATCGAAAGCATTCTTTATCCTTCATTCGATCTTTATCTTTATATGAACTCAGTATATGTGACATATGTTGTTGTTGTTTAAGTGAAGCTTGGACATTTTTATGACCAGACAAGTGCATAATTTGACTATCTGGAACATTAGAGTTTGCTAATTTTGTAATCATGGTTTTCTTTGCAGAATAACTTGTCTTCCTACTACTTTCTATTAAACCTTGCGTAGAAACTCTCTTCATAATCTGCCCAATTTTATCCTTCCCCATTTTCTGTTTCCTGTACCAATGTTCTGCCAGGCAGAGTCAGGGTTGCACGTTTCAGTAGGCTGCTGTGGACATACTGTTCAAAAGTTGAACAGGGCACTTTTCAGAACTAGCTACTAAGAGTGCTCCACATATTTGGCTTGAAGGGTCGAGTACTGCTTAATTCCCCAGATGAGTTTTTGTATCTCACTACTGAACTCGAAAAATTTTGTGCAATGGGATGAAAATTTTAGTCCGAAGTCAAAAAAGTAAGCTTACATAGCGCTCGTCACAGCCTCCCATATCCATATGATACACATGAAAGGAACCACGTAGTATTTTGTAAAAAATCTGGACAACTACAACCCAATGCACCTGTATCACAAAACTGTTCTATTTCCCCATCTGCAAGGATTTCAGAAGCTTTACACCTGCTCCCTTTCCCTTCCCTTTTTCAGCATTTTTCTGCTGGTACATTTTCTATAGTATGGGACACGTAGGAATTTTCAGTTTTGGCCTAACGAAAGTACATAAGCTGATCGTATAGTTCGTGAACAGACCCTGAAGCAATGAATATGAAATACTCCCACAAGTACCGATCAAATTATGACTTCCTTTTGAAAGTCATCTTTAGAAAGATTAATTAACTTAATTAACAATGATATAATTGGCCTACTTAAATAGCTTGAGAGTAGGGTGCATTTTCAAAGGCCCATAACTCAGGAACTACTTGACCAAACACTGTCAATTTTTTTTGGAGTGATACTGTATGACTCAAAAAAATAAAAAAATAAAAAATGGTGACACTTACCCTTTAACAATGATATAAGCACTAAATGAAATTTTAAAGAGCTCATTTGAGAGTGATATAGCTACTTTCCAAAAGCCTTATATATAAAATGTGGCGATGCAATTAAGAGTGGAAAATAAAAGCATAACTATGATTCCTCACACAAAGGAAATAGAAGCACTATTATCATCGATTATTTGAAGTTATATATCTAGCATGCTGTTACATAACTCCAGCATTAGTTAAGTTGGTTATTAAAAAAAAAACATTTGTGAAATAGAAAGCACTACATATATATGATAATATGGAAGTTACAAGTCCATGAACTCTATTACATAGCTAAAGCAAAGTATGATGATCATGTCTAAACTAGAAACAAACAAAGCTAACTTTGTAAACAGAATTTGTGTCTATTTGGTAGCAAATTCATTCTTTATGAATTAAAATCGGAATAAAACAGCACAAGCTAATGATGGCAAATATGCATACAAAAAACAACAACACTAGAAGTTCAGAAGTTTGTTTGACAAAAATTCCTTATACATCATTATGGTTTAATCTCTAGATGTATTATCTTTCCACTTCTTGACACAGGAACAAAATGACTTGTACATCAGCTTTGTTGCTTTGCCTAGTATACCTGACTCTGCCTGGCAGTGGCTAACATTGGTACAGGAAACAGAAAATTGGGAAGGATAAAATTGGGCAGATTATGAAGAGAGTTTCTACGCAAGGTTTAATAGAAAGTAGTAGGAAGACAAGTTATTCTGCAAAGAAAACCATGATTACAAAATTAGCAAACTCTAATGTTCCAGATAGTCAAATTATGCACTTGTCTGGTCATAAAAATGTCCAAGCTTCACTTAAACAACAACAACATATGTCACATAATACTGAGTTCATATAAAGATAAAGATCGAATGAAGGATAAAGAATGCTTTCGATATGATATAGCCTCCACAGCAATGCCACTCAGGTAAATTCGGGGAGCAAATATTTCAAACTGCACTATAATTATCAAGTGCAACACAAGCAACACTTTTACACACTCACAATTCTGACAGAGTAAACTACAACAATAATAAAAGCAACACCGCATATAACTATGTAGTAAATAACTGTCCTAATTGCATAAATTGTATTAACCATAAAGGAATTATACTAATCATAAAGAATTACAACAGCAGAAACATAATGAATAATTGTATAATTTGGGTGGACCTGATAACCCAACAAGATAACTCTAACACAGGTGATATGGGAAATTGCCTGAACTCACAACCTGTTTTCTTTAAAATGCATTTTCCCATGTGGCAACAGGATTAGGCCCTATGTTCAGTGCATAATAAAGAGTTTATCTTATGACAGATGCCAAGTTATCATTATCCATTTTTGTTAATAATTTCATTTTCAATATGAACATATAAATATGCATCTATCATTTTCAACCTTTGAATAAGTAATGGCTAACTATTCTGGGAGCGATTCAACGAGCTTCTTATGCTATGATTGCAATAATGACGCTCAGCAACCTTATGACTTCTGCCTCAGTCAAACTGAAGTCACTGATTTATACTGGAGAGTATTTTATAATGATCCTACTTCTAATAACAGCATCACAGCTATGGTTGTATGCCAATTTCTAATATCAATTATTGGCACAATATGGAACTTGATAGTCCTGGCTACTATCTTGATTCATAAATTGTTTAAAGATCCCACCTATATATTCATATTGAATCTTGTGGCATCAGATTTGCTATTGTGTGGACTGGTTTTGCCCTTCAATATAAAATCCTCCTTAAATCGTGAGTTTTCCCTTGGTCAGTCAGATTATGCTCGCTGTCAGTCATGTCAGACTATTGGAGCATTACTCGTCATTTGTATTTTTGTTTCATACTTTATTCTCGCACTCCTGGCTTTGGATAGACTTGTCTTCATCAAGTGGCCCTTTAAGTACAGTTGCTATGTCTCTGTTAAAGTAGCCATAGTGCTAATCATTGTAGTGTGGATATTGAATGCAGTACTGGCAGCATTGCCTGCAATGGGATTTGGAGATATTAATGTGCTAAGCTTTTGCTCTCCTGTGTTTCATTTTGATGATCCTTTGTCACATAGTACATATTATTTCATATTGCTAGTCTTAATTGGATTATTTCCATTTGCTCTATCTCTGGCAGCTAACATATGGATTATATGCTTTGCTTACAAAATGGCTAAAAAAAATCGTCGCATTTGACCAAATGTAATCCAAAATTCTGACTTAAGCAATACTGTAATGTCATGGAGTCTTAAAGTGAGAATTCGTCTTGCCACACTATCGGGAGCCTTTTTAATACTAAACACAGTGCTTCTGCTTCCCTTTATAATAGTAGCAGCAATGTTGGGTGCGCTAGGAACCACAGATATATCAATAGCAGCCATTGCAGTTTTATACTTAAGTTTTGCCATTCAGTCAGCAATCCATCCTATTCTGGAGACCTGGGTTGCACATTTCAGTAGGCTGCTGTGGACATACTGTTCAAAAGTTGAACAGGGCACTTTTCAGAACTAGCTACTAAGAGTGCTCCACATATTTGGCTTGAAGGGTCGAGTACTGCTTAATTCCCCAGATGAGTTTTTGTATCTCACTCACTGAACTTGAAAAATTTTGTGCAATGGGATGAACATTTTAGTCCGAAGTCAAAAAAAGTAAGCTTACATAGCGCTCGTCACAGCCTCCCATATCCATATGATACACATAAAAAGAACCACGTAGTATTTTGTAAAACATCTGGACAACTACAACCCAATGCACCTGTATCACAAAACTGTTCTATTTCCCCATCTGCAAGGATTTCAGAAGCTTTACACCTGCTCCCTTTCCCTTCCTTTTTCAGCATTTTTCTGCTGGTACATTTCCTATAGTATGGGACACGTAGGAATTTTCAGTTTTGGCCTAACGAAAGTACATAAGCTGATCGTATAGTTTGTGAACAGACCCTGAAGCAATGAATATGAAATACTCCTACAAGTACCGATCAAATTATGACTTCCTTTTGAAAGTCATCGATTTCTTACCTTACATTATTATTAATGCAACAGTGTCAGTGTAATATTGATAAGAATACTGCAATTACGAATGTAGAATTTCAATTGTTACATATAGAGCACAAGTTTATGGCACATCAGAAATGGCAGCACTGGATCTTGTACAAATATTACAGCAATGGGTGTCGACTACACCTTCAATTAATATTACATGGAAAATTTTAAAAGTTGAATCTTCTTGTCCATTGTTAATTATTTCTTTGGCGGAAGAGGAGAGTGGCTCTTCTACTATTACAACAATTATTACTAAGACAATTACTAATACTACCATTATTACCATGTCTCTTGTTGGTGTAATTATAGTAACTATATAGTCATTGTGTTCGCAGTAATTGTATGTTAGAATAAAATGTAGAGAATCATTCAGAAACAAATCAGTTCCAAACATGTGAGTATTTGTATAATGGCATAAAACTCTGATAACAGTAAAATTTTAAGCAAGTTACAAACATTCAAATAATAATTGTTGTTTGTTTTTAGATCTTCACAAGTTAAATTGCAAAATGTACAGCATCAACCAATGGAAAGTGAGGCAGTTCAGAGTAATGATCATGAATATGGCACAATTAATAATGTGGAAATTACAAGAAGCAATGTAGAATGCAACAAAGAAGAAGAGTTTTCATTTACACCATGTCAGGCATATGAAACTCACAAGTTTCCAGACAGTGATGCAACAAAAGCAAGTAACTTGAGTAAAATGAAGCCTATGGTCAATACAAATAGCGGAGTGCATGGAAGAGAAACTAATCAAAGTTGTGAAGGTGTCACTGATCATGTGGACAGAAACCTAGAGGATATTTACAATGGAATAATTTTATGTGATATAATTGTTTGAAAAATAATCAATTTTGAAAAATGTGAACAGTTAGCGTAAGTGGGCTTATCGAACACTGCCTGCTATCAACTTATTTGCGGATTATTATCGACTACCCCAATTATGGGCATGTTATTGTATTTTCCGGCGAAAAAGGGTGCCCCAGTAGTTCCAAGGGACTTGGATTTCGTTTCCGGCTGATAAGTGTCTTTTCTGAATTGTTTTAAGTTTAGAGCTAGCTTTAGAAATTACAAAGTAGCTAAGTGAATGGAGCAAGGAATGAAAAGGAAGGGGATAATTGTTCCTGTACCTCCATATTCACCTAGTAGAGAAGCCAATGGAAAACTGCCATTGATTCAGAGGTTTTAGCTCCACTAGGAAGTTAGTGGATGTAATTAGGTTTAGCACAATGAATAACATTAGCAGTATCACAACTGTAACCATTCTGTGTGGGGATTATGTGAAGTCTCAGGTTTATTGCTTTAGGCTCTGTTTCTTGCTCAATAATCTGACCTCTCCGTACTATCTTTCTATTTTTGTAATTGGAAAACTTTTTTGAAAAGATCGAAATTAAATCAAACGACAGAGTGCACTGTAAAAATTATAGCGTGAAAACCCACCAAATTCACACCAAACTGGTGGTGTGAATGCCCACCACCTATGCATAGCGTGTCCTTCACACTTTCTTCCTAGTGTGAATGCACACTTAGTGTGAAATTCACACTCAATGGAATAGCATGGACCCTTTACCGAACATTAATTATATTCATGTGCAGGCAAAAACCAATGCTATTATCATTGTAATCTACCTTATAAATGTTTTGTACACTTGCGTGCTAGATAAGAGAGTTGAGTAAGATTTTAGTCGTCTGATTAATGAGATCTGGGATTACACCAATCTCATTTTGGAAGATATGTATTACTAGAATCAATGTAACTTAAAATAATTCAGCATTAATGTAAGTATGAGTTCATAGTGATTGTGGTGAGAATTCACGCTAATTGGTGTGTACTCACCCAAACAATGAGGTGTGCGCATCACACCATATTTTGGTGTGACTATTGTTACAAGTGATTCACGCTTAATTTGGTGTGAACTACACACCTTTTGGTTTATAGTGTGAATTTGTAAATTTTAATGGAAGTTTATGTTTGGGAGCAAATGATTCACGACTGTATCTTCACGAATGTCTTCACTGTTGAGATTATTAGAGTCCATGCACTAGATGTGGATTATTAGTAGAACCTGACGAGCTATGAATTCTATTCCTTACTGCATTTGAGAACTTCTTGCCCAGATATTTCAACACTTTGTGAATCATATCTGGCAATTCTGGTGCATATTGTACAATTGTTTTAAAACTTTGGCGTATAACCCATCTACTGTATTAGTCCCTCTCTCACACTTTGCAGTTTTGTATCTATAAAAATGTGCAAAATATAGATACTTCCTACTTTTATAACCTATTTAGCTAAGTAGTGATGTGCTTGAACACAAATAGTGAAACTAAAACTATAGCTACTATTGTTAAACGATTCATTCTAAAGTCTCATACTCAAGCTGCTAACAAAAAGTCTAGTTTTTAAAATAAGTATTATACCGGTGTCATAAAATTTTGGGAACCCCCTATTTTGGGGACCCCGGGTCCCTATAATTATATAATATTAGGGACCCCGTCCCTATATTTATATGATTTTAGGGATCCCCCATCCCCATATTAATGGGGCCCCCAATGTAAATATTTGGACTTACTGAGCTGGAGCTAGCTAGATACTTTACTGTAATCCCAAGTCAAAGGTGTAAGAACTATTCAATTTTAACATTGCTATTTGCTCATGCCTATTGCTAACAACGTTAATGAAATATTTCTCCACAAGCCCGGAAATTGCCCACTGTTTAACTTAGAACATGCAGTAGAAGCCTTCAAAGTTGCAGCTGCGTTCGTATGAGTTACCTGAAGATACTATAAGAGAAAGGGCACAAGGAACAGACACAGACATACATGTACATTTATATTGTTGTATAATGCGTCTTGCTCCTAACTTTTGTCATTGTTGCCAGAGACAGTTACTCCAATCTCTTCTCTAGCTAGAGAGAGCGTCTGTAACTGCACCCTGACTGATCAATCCATCGGTATAGGCCCACTTATTCATATATTATTATTCTTGTTGCTATTATTATTAATACTATTATCATTATGATTATTATTGATGTACAAAATTTTTTTGGTGGTAATGTGATTGGTGGTAATGTGATTAAATAACTTTTTATACAAAGTATCACTGCATTTTAGTGTGAACTATTTTGATGCACTCAATGGATATCATGGTATATAAATTATATTAATGATGTGTTTATATCGCAGGACTATTATATTATAAATGTTTGCATATTGTAACTTGGTCATTTCAAATGATGTTCGCATATGTATAATATATATTTAAAATTTGTGGTGACAATTCAAATAGTTAATAGACAAAATGTTTAATTGTTCATTGTTCACAATGGTGGCAGTGCCATAAACCGACAGCTTGGCGTACACCTACACACTTGAAGTGATACCATTTGCAGCATTTGTCACACTCTATCATGTTGTCATAGGTTTCAGGCATCAAGCAATCAACAATATAAGTTAATTTCACGACCAGGAAAGAATAAATTACGCTTTATAATTTTATTTTTTTTAAGAGAATATTTTTTCAGTGTAGGAAATGATAGCATTTTTTTATTCGTGAAACATTTAATCAAATGGTTTCTCATTTGAGGCTGATCAAATGTGACTTGTGAAACATCATCACCAAGTGCTGCATGAACAGCAAATGCTATTGCAAATAGGCCACAATCTGATGGTCCATCTTGCTGCTGCACATTGAGCAAACTGAAGCTTAGAGTAATTTCATCTTCTGTTTTTTTAGACCAACCTTTATAAATGATGGCTAACTGATGCATTAGAGAAGGAGAAAGGTCCTCTCCATTGTACTGAGAGTCATAAACAATAATTTCATCACCTCTGCTGTGAGATGTAACCCAATGACTGTTGTTTATATTGTGAATCTGAATTGAATCTCCGTTGACCTCTAGAAAGCCATCAACTTGACAGAGCAATGATGACTGAAAGCCATACAAAGAAGGATTCTCCATTTTCAGTAGGTTCTGAGCCAGGCCTATGTGCTCATCAGTTAACCATTTCCCTTGAACAATGCACTCCTCCATTTTTCTCGTAATAGTGATCTTAGTCCCTAAATTAATAATAATCATACAAATAAATTTATTACAAATATAAACTGGACATACTCTTGCCTCTTTTATCTGGTGTTATTACTTCTGACCCTTTACCATCATCCTTTTTTACACAGCACTTTTTTACAACAGACTCATCGTCTTTTCGCTTCATATATATGGCTTTAATCTTGCAATATTTATCTTTCTCTTTAAAACATTGCCATTTCGATTTCTTAGCTGATATATTCCTTTTCCAACTGCCTTATTTATGTAATAGGGACCAATGAAAGCATTTTCAAGCTTTCCTCCTTTCCTTTCTTTTTGACTTGTGTTTTCCATTAATACTTCCATACCAACTGGTAGATCTTCAGGTAAATGCTTTCGGTCATATGTTTCCTTGAAGCAAAAATGTATATTATATTAACCAATAGTATCACAAGTCATTCCAGAAGTTTAAAGTATTAATTATTAATACTAATCAACAAAGCTTACATAATTTTCAACTTCTTTAGTCAAACCAGGCCAGTAGTACTTCTTAGATACTAGTTCAACAGTCCTATTTATTCCCAAATGACTCTCATCATGAATGCAAGAAGTGATCTTCTTCTGCCTTACAAGGTCATCAATGACAATTCTAGGGGAACCATCAGACTTTCCTGCTGTAAAATTTAGCTAATAACTTGCAGATTGTTAATAAAATATACTATTTCATTATTATTATGAGACTAATGTTATGAAATTTCTAAATAATAATTTATTTGAGTTTTATTTTTTATATTTCATGCATCTTGGATTTAGCAGTAATTTGGCGAGCGAGCGTAGCGAGCGAGACACTTACAGGGGTAACACAATCGAAAATCGGGGATGTTTGTTTATTTATTTATTTATATATATGTTTGGACGTATGTATGTCATTTTGTACTTTGACCCTCCGTATTTTTGTGTTCGCTCCGCGTTCGACCCCGTCCCAATCTTCACTAAACAGAATCCTCGGGTCTAGCGACCATTACCCGTATCGCCTTAGAAATTGAATTGTTTACGGCTTTGAATTGTTTTGCGGGTGCAGTTAAAACTCAAAAACTTATGGGAGCTCCATTTCTATTCGAGTTAGTGGCGGTGGTAAGTTAATACGCTATTTGTCACAGTTATAAGCCTACTCAACAGTGTTTACTTGAAAATGCATTGTCCTCTAGACGAATCACGAAGGTAAGTCTTGCGTAGGTATGTTCAGTTGTGTGAAAGTATTGTGCGTTACAACTACTATTAAGAATATCACAAATAAAATTTTAAATAACGTGACTTGATTTTGTTGCTTCTTTTTCAATTCAAACAGTTGCGGGGAGCGGTTACTATGGCATTGAAACCCCTTTACCACATACATAATTTTAAAACTCGACTTTATTTTAGTAGCTTGAGTGTTAGTTGTTAAAATCAATCATTTAACAATAGTGTAGTTTAAGGCTCGCTCGCCATTTGTGCTCAAGCACACCACTAGTGTACATTTAATTTCCAGTTATGAGTATTAAACACAACCTGTATAATGTTCATTGTCGTAGTCGAGTTTTCCAAGTAGGCTTTTGATAAAAATAATTAGCCTGTCACAATAATAGTGTTATATAATGTATTTCATTAATTTACACCTACTGTGACACATTAAAAAGTTGTAAATAACAAAAAACAACAACCATTCACAAAGGTTATCATTTAACATGAGTTGTTCAGACAAGTAACTATTTAAATAATTAACCAAAATTTGCTCACCCATTATGATACTATAATGCAAAATGTCTGGTCTGAACCACTATTAACTTATAACAGTTTTTCACACATCAATCGAATCAACGTGGTCATATTTAACATCATTATGCTATTTCCAACATTCTAACTTTGATAAACTTTATTATTCAAGTTTATTTCATTATAGACCAACAAATGGATGTGACAAAAAATGATAACAATATATAGTAAATGATTAGGAATATTTAGCTGGTTAGCTAGCTAGCTTGATGCTTTTTTATGGCAGCAATAAGTCAACAACTTGCCTCCAATATAGCACAAATGTCCTTCAATTAGAGTAAAATACTTTGCTCTCTTTCTAAGAGCATGCTTGTCATCTTTATGGAAATTATTAGGGTATTTTCCGTCCTTCAAGTAGTCAATAATGTGGTCATATTGGAACCTTCCACCACGATTAGGACCACAATCAGGACCACCGCTTGAGCCACAAGTCAGATTAGCCATAGCTAGATGTGCACTATTTGGCAGGTCTAACTTGGCCTGGCGCGCACCCCTCATATTAGTGGAGATTTTTTTGTTGTTGTGTGTGCGGTGGAGTAGCTACAGTTGTTAACAAACTGCTTAGCTATACCCTGGACTTCCTCGGGACTTCAAGTCCAAATATTGAGGAGTTGCTTAAGGGGGGCCCTAATCCCACGGTGGGGTCCCCTATTTTATATCAATATAGGGCCTGGGGGGCCCCATTTTCATGGGGGTCCCCAAAATTTTATGACACCGTAAAGGGGATTCAATGTCATAGTAACAACTCTCCACAACTGCTCGAATAAATTAAAAAGCAACAAAAAAAAAGTCCCGTTATTTAAACGTTTTCTTTGATTATGTAAGTAGTAGTTTGTATAACTGAACATTCCTACAACGTATAAATTAATAAACTCCCTACAAAAATTATAGCGTGGAAACCCACCAAATTCACACTAAACTGGTGGTATAAATGCCCATAATTCATGCATAGCATGTATCACACGTTTCACCAAGTGTGAACCCATACATTGCTTGAAATCCACACTCATTAACAAGTGTGAACTTTATGAGCAACCAGCGATTATATTCATGTGAAGACACAAACCAATGCTAATATCATAGTATTTTCTTTTTAAATGTGTTGTACACTTGTGTTCTAGTTACAAGAGTAGACAAAGGTTTTGCTCATCTTTTTATTGAGCTCTGAGATTCAGCAATAACATTCATGCCCCAGGGTTAATGAATGACTAACACACTACTATAACCTTCTCCTGAGTAGCCCTGAGAGACTCTGTTGTCGTTAAAACTTCACCTTGAAATAGTACCAATACCTAATCCGCATCATTAAATAAATTACGTGTAAATTCATTGTTGTTAAAATTTTGCCTTGTCATAGCGCCTGACAGGCTTGATAAATGGAGAAAATGGTGAAAAAATCATGCGCCACGAAATTACACAAATATCTATTGACAAAACAAAACAAAAATTTATACTGAATTATAGGATTTAATTGGCCTATGAATTTCAGCATTATTATTTTCTAGTGGCTGGTCATTGTATCGCATGATTCGAAAGGAAAGAAAATTCTAATCTAACTAAATAACAATTTTTACAGAGTACTATTATTATTATTATTATTATTAAAGAAATCTTATTGTACAGAATGCAGTGACTACAAACTAAATATTGCAGTGACTACAAACTAAACACTGCAGTGACTACAAACTAAACACTACAGTGACTACAAACTAAACACTGCAGTGACTACAAACTAAACACTGCAGTGAACGAAGGACATGACGAAGGATGTTTCGAAAGGTACGAGATAGATTGCTTCCGCTGCAGCTAACAGTAATAACTGCAACTAGCGATATTTTGTCACATCAGTTTGGGAGAATTTAGTTGAACCTCACAAGTTGTAGCTAACAAAGGTGTGTAGCTAGGATTATATTTTCTAGCTGGCCTAAGGTTCTGTCAGTGGACAATGCCTAACTCACATTTTTCTTGTTTATTTGTCTACTATCTTCACTTCTACTTCACAGGTTAGAATGGAATATGTTGTTAACGTTTAGGTAAAGGTAATGTGTCTAAGGAAAGGGTAAATAATCTGTACTCTATCAGGACTCTATCTCAAGTAAGCTTATAAAATTTCAAAGTTTTTTTTGAAAACATTAGATAGCTAAGAAGTATAACGTGTATTAGCCATATTCAAAGTAAGATCTGTCTGTCTGTTTCTCTATCAAATCTTATATTCTCAAAAAACCATTCTATGGCATCAGCATCACTTTACTTAAAAAGGGTGGGGAGTTTTTATTCTAATTCATACTCTCCATTCATAGATCCTATGAATAACATAGAGGGGGGGGAATTTTTTTAATTATGTTTGAATCATTCAGTCATTATAGTAGCTCTTGATCATCCCCTGCTAATATTAGTAGCTGACATTTTGTAGTGATAATACCTGTAGAGAAATACTAACTACATATTTACACTTTCTCAGACAATGTGAACAATTTATTATTATACAAATCATCTATTAGTCAAGGCAATGTTAAATTAGAGAATTTTAATATACGTCTAAATATATTATTAATGCAGGTTATGAAGTTCAAGCTCAGCTGTCTGTAACTACACTTCCTAATTCATTGTACAATCAGTCATCTAGAGTAGTAGAAGGATCAGTAATCTGGCTGGTCTGTGAAGTTAACTCAGCATCTAATACATTGTCAGTGACATGGAATAAAAATGGAGGACATCTAGTACAAGATGTTCCTCATATACTTATACGACGATCTGTAAATTCTAACGCCTCCAACACCATCTTGATGCTTACAATTGATACTGTAGTACATTCTGATGCTGGAATGTATCAATGTACTGCTCAAGATGGACAAGAAATTGCTAATGGAAACATAATTCCTATTACAGGCAAGTCAATGTTGACATAGTTATTGTGCTCATAAAATATTATTTTGTAGATTTGAATTATATGCCTATAGATGAAAAGTTGGACAAAAGTCTTTTTTTGGGAACAATTTAGGTAAACTAGCTAGAAAATGACGCATGTTTAGTTCTCATTGGGTGTACTTTCAACATTTCAAACAATGTGCTAAAGCTAATAAGTTTATATCAATTTTTTTAACATGAAGAGCAATATACGAAAGAGGTTTTACATACTTTTCATAGCAGTTACAACAGTCAGGAATGATGAAAGTCATAGATATTGATTTTTTTACATGTTCTGTGGTAAAACATGTATAAATTGCTAGCTTGCTAGAATGATTGCAATAATAAAGTAAGTTTCCTCTGCTAGAATAAACCAAACAGTGTTTACTTTCAGTCTGTTGATGAAGATCGATGAACATTTTAGGTGCTTGTTGTGTGCCTGCAGATCAGAACATGCCACTAGTCAAAGTCTGCTTCATCTGCGTTAGAGCCGATTCATATGTCGCAAAATTTAGGTGTCCTTGAGGACAAAATTATTACATTAGTGTTTTATAACAGCTAGATAGGATGCAACAATTCAAACCTTACAGTAAAGTCAATTATATAAGCTGTAAGGGGGTTCAGAAATAAATAGTAGGATAGGTCACTGGCGTAAGAAGATAATTTTGAGTGGAGGGCTGACTGTGGTCAGTAATCTAATAATAAGGTAATGGGCATTTCTGCCTTGTATTTTACATCTCTGAGAATTGAGAATAGTTCTTTAGTACATTCTTCATGAGAATTGCAAACAAGGTAGACAACAACAATAATAGATAATTAAAGAAGAATGATTAGTTTACTTAAAAATGTCCAAAATAGTTTATTCTGCGTGTGTTTACTGACACAAAATCATTAGCAACTTTTTTAAAATCAAGTAAGTCAGTAAATGACTTGTGAACATACAGGATGAATAAGTTATTCAGGCGCTGGGCTGTCATTGAGCTTCTGAGGAAAGTTTTAATTCTTTGTAGAGAAGAAAATGATCTTTCAGCAGTAGCACTTGTGACAGGATAGGTCAAGTATACTTGAACTAGCTTGTCCACTTCGTTGAGCATGCCTCTAACAATATTGCTCTGATTCAGTGCATCGGCAATTGTTCTCACATTTAGTGACAGTCTTGATAGATCCACCAAATGCAGTGTCAATTGTGTCTGCCAGCATGGCAATTTGAATATAAAGTCGATCAATATCAATGTGGTAATTTTCAAGAATTTGATGCAATTCTGGGCAAAGAGTGTGCTGACCATAAGCTGACTCGATTAAAAAATACTCAATTTTCTGCACAACAGATAGATCCGACTGATCAAAGCGTCGTTCTATTTCTCCACATACCTGTTCTAATACTTCAAAGTAAGCATGTCGATATCTCTCCTCTGGACTAGCAAAACTATATGGCTGAGATCCATCATCTAGCCGCTCTGGTATTTTTTCTGTATCTAGGAAGAACAGGTTCATCAGTTAACTCTTGTGAAGATTGGAGAACATCCTCATAGAAAGCAGAAAATTTGCTGTCAGACCTCAAAATTGACACATCTGCCTGAAGCAAGTGTGCACCCATCAAGCCTTCACCAACTGTTGTATCCTTAGCCTGGAGGTGGATAGATAGTTGCTCAGCTTCAGCAAAAACTTCAAATGACAGCTTCAAAATGAAGTACAGTTCAAAAGACTCCATCTTGATCAGTAAGCCTCTTGCTTTTGCAGCATATTCATCATGCCCCTCTTCAACTTGCCGTAAGCAGGACATGAGAGCTTTGTAATTGTTAATACCCTATCAATTGCAGAATGCCGAACTGTCCACTTCTGTCCACTTCGTGGGACAAAGAGGCCTTAGTGAAGACGGCACAGCTGCTGAGTCATCTCCAAATCTAATCTGTTGTTGAATATTCTTAAAAAGGCTTAATCTCTTAGGTGAAAATTTAATCAGCTGAACTAACCGCAAGATAAATTCAATACAGTTGCTCAATAGCTCACTTTATCTCACTACATCTTGGATGCATTAATTTAGGCTGTGTGAAAAGCAATAAACATAGAGATATGAGTCAGTTTCTTTCTTCATCAAAGGTTGAACACCACTTCTAACTCCACGCATGTTCGAAGCACCATCATACGCCTGGCCAATACAGTTAGTGATTGGTAGAGAGCACCTCAACAAACAATCCTTGACAACAGAGAATAAGGTAATGATTTCATTGACAATGGCAGGTGAAATGTAGTCTCGTTTTTTTTAATCCAGGTGGCAAGCTGTGGTGAATCTGATGCTTGGAGTAGTAAAAGCTGGTAGAGGTTTCCTTCAAAAGCAACACTATCTTCATGGTGTCCACGAAACGCAAGGCCTTGTCTAGCTAGATAGCGAATGCAGTGTAGTAGCTTCATTAGCATAGTACGGTTGCTTCTCTTTTCTGCTTCATGCTGCTTGGAAATCATGGCCTCTACGTTGACACCCTGGGATCTCACTTGTAGCTTGCTGATAGCTTCCTTGTGTGCAACACTTCCTTCATGGCTTTTAAATCGCTCTATTGCTTTCTTCCAATTCGAAAAACCACCATGAACAAAATGAGACTTTGACGTGTGCAACCCCTGCTTATCTATACTACAGCATAAATATGACAGAATATCTTGTAAGAGGATGTGCACACACTAATCCATTTATATTTGCTGTACCAAGAAGCCTGAATGTACCTTGCAAATATATTTCCCTGGCTTTTAGATTGAAACAAGTCCTTTGGCTGGTAAGCAACTTCAAAATTTGAGCAGCAGCATGAGCAATTGCAGGTGTCAGCAATTGACTCACACTGTGCACGTGAAGGGCAATCATCATCTCAGTCTTCATCACTGTGCTTGGTCAGCAGCTGTAACTGGCTCATCAGTTTCTAGGAAGTTTGTTTGACCTGCACATTGAAACTTATTTTTAGTCTGCACTGATTGGGTGATGTGCTTACCTTCAGCTTCATCAGAGACTCTAGATTTAGAACTGAAAAAGGAACGGAGAGTTTTTTGCTGTGACATATTGAATGTATAACTAACTTCAGTAGCCGCTGGAGTGACCTTTCTTGATTAGTGAAGCAGCTGTAAATGAAGCTGGTTAATTATTTGTGGTTACAGGTACAAATTACCTTGCAAAACTGGTGAGCTCCACCACCCTTGGCCTCAGAACACAATAAAAGCTTGGGACTTCTGCCCCCAAGCCTCCTTGGTTCTTAGCCTGCGGATGGAATTTAAGAGCAAGAGTGTGTTGATTATAGCTCTGATTAAGAGAGGCTCAAATTCTTGCACAACAGAGGTCAGACTCAATTGGAGAGAGTTAGAGGTTTGCGGCTCACATAGTGACAGGTATGTGGTTGTGTTAAGAGATGCTACATCTCTTTTGAGGCAAGTGGCCCACCTTGGCCAGAAAGTGGCAATACTTCAAGCTCTGTATAAACAGTATATGTAGCTGCTGTGATTTGAGTTGATTAAAACTTTTTTAGTTACCATTGAGATTACCTAGCAACTGGTGAGATTTATCTTGTGCCCTCAGCATGGGGGGGGAGGGGGGCTCTGCTCTCCTTAATTTCAGGCTGGGGGGCTACAGCCCCCCAAGCCCCCCTGGTTCTTACACCAGTGTAGGTTGAGCAAGTATGTGCAAAAACTGACTGCACCCATTTGGACAAGACTCATGACGGTATACCACAAGAAAAATGGTGGTCACAAAATTGTGGCTAAATATTCAGAGATTTTTGAGTCAAATAAACTATTCATGTCTCAGGGGCGAATTTAGGGGGGCTCGACTGGTATCGTACAAGACCTCCCTTTTTCAGAATGAGCCCGTTATTTATAGCTACTCTATTTCTTACCTGTAACTGGAAATAAAATTATAATAGCAATCACTTTTTGTTCGTTGTTGTTTTTTCTTGTACTCCAACAATAATTGCGATATTCTTTTAAATGTACCTCTACTTATGATATGCTGAGTCAGAATTTTTACTACTTGTGTCCTTATACAGTATGCTGGTGATATAAAATGTAGTAAGTGAAATCATCAAAATGCTCTAAGACATCATTGAGACATATTTATTGACAATTTACTGCTAGTGCTAGCTATTTGTAAAAGTCACTCATGTATTGTTACTTTGATTCCAGTTTTGTCCAATGCTCCAGGAGTATTAATAATAACTGAACAGGATAGTCTAACATCTGCAGAATTTCCCAATCGAAGAAACTCTTATGTCAATGATGATATTACATTATCATTCACTGCTGGCCATGAGGATGATGAAATGAATATGTATTCTGTTACATCAGTAAAATGGCTGCTTAACGGAATTCTGGCCAGGACATCTCCAATGAATGCAATGGAAGCAAATGGTCGACTTAAGTCCACTCTGTCCTTCAATTTCCTACAGTCTGGTGCTGGAATTTATCAGTGCATATTTATGAGTGATGACTCTCAAGTTTATGGTACAGTTCTGCTGAGATTAGATACTGGTTAGTTAGAAATGATTTGGCTGAGATAGAAAATGCATAATACTCTTAATATTATTGGTTTCAATATTCTGGTGGTAACGTGTTTTCAACGTTGTGGATGGAAGGATACCTTTACTAATTGTACGTGTACAAAAGATAATTGCTCTCAATTCTATTAAAAATAGCGCTATTTATATAATCATATCTCCTTAATACAATTAATATTTTCCATTTTGTTTTTCTCCTGATGTATTTTATAATTATGTATCTTGTCCATTTGTGAGCTATATGCATTATATCTATAAACTAATAAGTGACAAAATTATAAAAAAAAATTCCAGTATTAAATTATTAATGAAATACTAAATGTAATTTACACGACCCTAAAGCACAAGTGTCATGCTGAAAATTGCTATGTATATGTGAATTAAAGAGAATGGTGAGTACACTTTTATTAAGTCATACTCTTTACTTCTTAAATAATCACTGGCAATGTTGACGAAGAAAGAACTCTTACTATTTGCAGCCTTCTGATTGCGTTATTGTTTATACACCCTTAAATGACGCATAGGGAAGGGTTCTGATCGTAATAAGGCTATTTTTTTAACAATCTTTTGTACACAATATCATCCAACTCTGTTAACTGCACCACCCTAGTCTCAGTTATTGGAGTATAACTATTTTACATTTCTCCCTTACTCTTATATAATCATCTACATTGTAATATATGGCACTATTTTCCATGTCGAGTTGAACTTGCTCACTCTGTTTTTTTTTTAAGTTGATGCTGAATATAATACATAAGCTATATGCCAGAAGTTATTATTGAGTACCACACATGAAAACATTTATATACTCAGTTTAAAAAGCTGACAATGCAAAAACTGAATGCAGCTTTGCTAGCTTGATAGTGTGTCTTGTGGTAATAATCAAGGTCTAGATAATTATTCTGTTGCTAATTATTCTGGAATTATTAGAGTCCAATAAACATGAACCATTTCTCAGGCTCAACTTTGATTTATCCCAGTGCACCAAGAAGATACTATGATTAGATACACTCTCATACGTATTTTTCAGCAAACAGTAAACATTATGATAAGAAACTTTCTTAGGACCTTTCTATACAACTACATCAACAATAATGAGCTATGTTAAGCTTCATTGTAGAAAACAAAAACGTTGTTTGTGCGTGGCATGAGAAAACAGTATATACAGCTACATTGCTGGCCCAAAAAAATGTTTGAGTTCTTTGCTATTATTGTGCAAAAGCTATTCTGGTGAAGGTGTAATACCAATTCTTGCTGGTATTGGTGATGAAGAATGTAATTCAGGCAGCCTTTCTTTATAATTTGGCTTGGGCACTTTACAATGGAATAATCAGTCCCTATTATTACTAGTAATTTTTTCTATATTGTGGTATTAGCAGATAGTGACTTCTCTTTGTACCTGTAATTGATTAAGGGTACTAGAAATACTGGCTAAAGAAGTGAAACAGACTCTTACTGTCTATTATGTACCTCCAATACAACAGTGCAATAATAGGTAATTGTGACATAAGAATGTTGAAAATTTGATGCAGTTTTAAAGGAAGTGTTATCTGTGTAGAAGTATAATGCAGCTTTACCAGCCTGACATAGTAATAATCAGGGGCTAGATGATTATTTACTGCTAATAATTGAGTAATTATAGACATAGTAATAATCAGGGGGTAGAAGATTATTTACTGCTAATTATAGAGTAATTATAGTGGTTAGTAAAATGGCATGTCCACATGTCTATTGTTCAAAGTTTGAACTATTTCTGTGGCTTAACATTCTTTATTTAAGTTTTTGTAATTGGAAACAGCTTTGGACAAAATTCTTAATTTTATGGGATGGTAATGAATGAGTCAGAGCTCTATTTGCTAACACTACCAGTGTGATCAGCTACCTTATATAATTATTTAGACTACTTACTTTTACCCACTGCCAGTGTAATCAGCTAATTTATATAATTTAGACTACTTACCTTTACCCATCACCCACTGAAAGTATTCATATTAATGCCATACAAAAACCAAAAAATTTTCCAAAATTTTCCAGTACTATAAAAATATCAGTAAAATTAAGCCTCTATAACCTGACAATAGTACCTAAAATTTTGCACCATAATATCATGGAATTCTAATAATATAACTGTTGGTTCCGTTTATACATGCCATATGTTTAAACTACATTATTGTTTATCAAAAACTGCTTAAGAAAATTGAATGAGTAATATACACAACTCATCTACTGTGCGCACAAATTATAACACCCAAATAGCATAGATATTGTTTTGTCCACAGCCTTCAACTTAGCCCCAGTATCTGGCCAATACTTGGATATCAATAGCACCTGGTATAGTAATGAAATAGATACTAGAAAAATTTGCATATTATGGAATGAATTGATAGTTAAGTTGTGATAACTTTTTCAAAAAAATTCCTTGCTAACTTAATTTAATCAATCATGCACATAATAATATATACACATTTTGTTCACAAAAGATCACCATTTTTTTTACTGTCTCAGTTTTGACCTTTTTTGGTTTAACTGAGTTATTTATCATAATAATTAAGCTTGTTGCTTATACTAACAAGTTGTGAAGTAGTTTGAAAAGACTGGCTTATAACAGGTTTTAACCATGTGTAACAAAATATATTTACATCTGTCCCACATCTTGACATTTCTTTTCTTGAACTTTTGTTTAGTTGAACTAATTATGTACACAGTCTTCATATTTCATTGCTAGAATATTATTAACTTCAACAATTCAGTCATTTGACACAAATATAAAATGCGTTGTGCTATTGTATTACAGGTCAGGCAGTTGGCCCTGTACGACTATCTCCTTCTGTTGTATTTTTTTCTGTACCTGATAAGTTGACACTGGAAGTGGTTGCCAGTGGAGGTCATGATGGTGTTGTTTGGACACGAGATGGTATGGACTTTGGTACACGTTCACAGTTTGTCTACTTTGATGAGATATATTTCAAAGAACCAACTACCAGGGATGATTATGGAGAATATAATGTTTTATATTCTGGCAGAGGAGGAAGTGGAACTGAAGTTACAATTTTGGCAATTCCATTAGGTCAGTCTTAGTGAATATAAATATAATTAATATCAGTATGTAAATTTGATAATAATATCAAGTGAGAAATGTTTTATGCATTGTGCAACACAAAAATGTGAGGGTCAAAGTACAAAAATGACATATGTGCACTTGTATGTCCACACACATTATATCAAATAGTGGTGTGCTTGTGCGCAATAGGTGAGTGAGCCTGTAGCTGTAAGCAGGATTCAAATTTAAAATCTGATAATGCTTGATTTTTACTATACTTGAGGCTAAAATATGAGCTAGTATGACAAAAAATACATGTATTAATATACCGCTTTATCCTACTAAGTTCAGTAATTCTATTTTAACATTACAGTATGTAGCCATCCCTTGCCATAAGTAAAAAAATACAAAAAAATTGCAGGAATAATGATAACTTGTGCAATACAACTTTAGATGTTCTCAATAATGAAGAACCAGTCGCATTAAAAACAGGTTTTGTCTTAACTATAAGTGGAACACGTATGCAGTTGATTATTAATTTTAGCAAACAAATACGAAAGTACATTCTTACTTAAATCAATATACAGTATCACCTTTTAAATTGAAGATAGTCTGATCATCCAAATAATGACCAGTAGCTGTCGATACAAAAAGAACTCTGCTACTAAGAAATTGCTGAGTTTGATTTTTCGTCTGGCAAAGAGTCATCAATAACATAATAACCTTGTACAGCATGTTAAAAGACGAGTATTTTGAATGAATTATCCCAGTCTTAGCCTAATTCTTGAATAAGACTTGCTTACTGCTGCAGTTTCACAATAAATTGGGAGCAAGCCTTTAGAGGAAAAATTGATATTTTTAGGTATGTAACACATGAAATGTCACATGTTATCTCACTAAAATATTGTATTGTAAGTAAAAATACAGCTATTGCACTTTAATTAAACAAAACGAAACGTTTCAGTTTGGCCTTATCACTAATGCAATATTATAATCTCATTTTTTGTTACATGTATTATAATGATTATTTTAAGCTCCAGCTTCTACTTGTGTATTATTACTTAATTGCTAAATGCTTACAGTTTTACCTCAGGTGATGTTAGAAGTCATGGATCGACCTAGAGTTAGATTAGGTGAAGCTGTGAATCTTACTTGTACTGTAGTAAGAGGTAATCCTCCAAGTTATTCCTTTCAATGGTATCACAATAGAATGCCAACTAACTCCACATCAGAAACATCAAATACCTCCAGTTTGGTGATAGATTCATTTATGGCGTCCAACACTGGCACCTATGAGTGTAATGTAACAAATGACGCTGGTACTGAGTCAGAAAGTCTTGATATATCCTTTGGACGTAAGTAGTTGTTTTTATACTAATACATTATTACACCAAATATCACTTGATCAAGTCCATATGGGATGTTATTAGTACCAGGCTAAAATAAAATTTCAATGGCAATTAGAACATAAAAATGGGTACATTTGCAGTAACTAATATTATATCACTGGATCATATTTTCGGCCCCATTTAGTGCTCGTGCTGATGTAGGGAACATTAGCATTGAATAAAGTGAGAGAGGACTAAACCACACAAAAAATCATTTATATCATTGTAAGCTGTATTTCATCCATTCACTTTCTTTGCCTTTTTTCAAATATCATGAGTACAAAGTGCTATGTGTCCCTTTAAACTATGAGCAGTTCATACATAGCGTAGACATGGGTAACTTAAGTACTTAAAACATTTAGCTTGCTTTTTATATATTCACTAGAACCGCCTCAAGTCTCACTGCCATATAGCAGCATAGTTATCCTGAGTAATTCTATGGTAACACTAGTTTGTATTTCTACTCATGGAGACTATCCGATAACTTTTATGTGGACTGGACCTGATGACAATATGTTAGATATGATGATAATTTCCAGTAATAATTACTCTAGTGAAGTTACCATTTCAACTACTGAAACATCAGTCTTTGGGAGATATACTTGTTTGGCTACAAATTCCTTTGGATCTTCCAATGGAACTCTGACAATAGTTCAAGCAAGTAAGAAAATATATAATATAATAATTATGGTTGTACACCTGATTTTTTTTTTAATATGAGGATGTTCTTTATTGATAAAATTTGCATGCATTGTTTGAACTGTTGTTTGCTCTTTTTTTTTTCTCTTTTAACAATTATATGCATGTGGCCTATGGAATAATACATGGTACTGTGTGTTGATCATCTACATAATGCTTGTCATTCTACATACCACATGAATGAACATGAGTTCTTCATTTCATTTATATCTATGATGTGTTTCAATGGTTAGTTTTATCAGAGTGTAATCCCATTCTCTGACAGCATGTTTTGTAATGTTTACCAATTAACATAACATTTGTTATAATTATCAATTCACAAGATCCCTTTTTGTTCTTATGGTAAATAGTGGATCAGTACAGTCTTTCATTAAACATTTTTGACAGCAATGATATTTTCAATATTTGAGAACCTTTCATGAGAGCTTTCAATTTACTTATAAGTATATAAATGATAAAATTTTTATTGTAATTGTTACCAGTGCCTCCAACATTTCAAGTTTATAGTTCTTCTGTTGAAGTTGAAGTAAACCAATCATTGATGTTGTCAGTAACAATAGATTATAATTACCCTCTCAGTGGAATCTCTTGGATATTCAATGGCAGCAGTTTAATGGGGCAATCACGAGTCAGTGTTACTATTCCACCTGTATTTGAAGTTCCAGCAGCAAACACGAGTTTACAAATAAACTCTGCTATTCCACGTGATGCAGGAGTATTATGTTGTCATGGTAACAAGTCCTGCAGGAGATATCAATTCCTCAATTACTGTGGATGTAACTGGTAGGATAGTTGTAGTTTTATATTCATCATAATTATGTATGTGTACACATATAATTATTTACACATTCATATATACTATTTCCTTGTTCCCTTTTGTAGCTGTTGCTACTATTATACAGCCAACTGGAGCTAGTAGTAGTCTGGAATATGATAGTAAATACTTGGTGATAATTCAGGTTTCATGAAATGTAACTGTTAATAGTTACAAGAATCTGACTAGTTCAGTATAAAAATAACATGATTTTCTGTTACTGCTTGATAATAATAATGTGGACAAAAGAAAAGATATACTGTGTTTGAATAGCAAAAGAATGAACTTGTTCTTATCAAAGATATAATGAAAATTACTCCTTCACACTTACAACGTAACAATAAAAATCTTTAATTCACACTCATTTTATTATACTTCTAAAAATTATTATGTGAACACTTTTGATGCATACTTTATAAATATCTATGTCCATAATAGTGTTTTTTCAAAAGCTCTGATTGAAAATGCCTATCTAACTTTAAAAAAATGTTGAAATTATATAGTACTCATCAATGTGCTTTCAAAAAAATTATGAGCAGTTTAAGTTGCATGCTGTAGCTTTAGTTGCTAAGCAATAAATGCACACATGGTTGTTAAAAATTAACAACATTATCTCATAAAGCACTTTCAGTACCAAATTTCCTTCATTTTATTAGTTACATGCTACTTTTTAACTGTAATTAGATGGTGACATTAATACTTTTCAAGAACTTCAAATTTGCCCGAGCTCAACAAATAGAGATGAAATCACTAAAAATACTGTGAACTTATTGATCAACAGATTTGGATTTCAACCCATTGGTCAGCTACCATATTATGCAGCCAATTCCTGTAATGAACTGAAAAACATTCGCTCAGAAATTAAATCAGGATATTACTGGATATCCTCAAGTGAATTTTCTAGCAGGCAATACTGTAGCTTCAAATGAAGTCTGTAACAAAAGTTTAATACTTCATCATATAATAGATGTTTTTAGTTATTGTTGCCATTTTTGTATCATAAGCTGTTTTCTTAGTTATATATTTAATACATTATATGTGTTACATTGGAGGATATGTGGATTAGTTTATATATATAATTTAATTAAAGAAAGGAAATTAAAGGAGGATATGTGGGGATACAGAGGGAGTGTGCCAGTTGGGTGACATGATATATAGTAGGCTTCCACCAGAGTTGTGGCTCTTACTGTGTTCGCAGCAGTCATCCAGTCAGTGAATCCCCAATAGAAGAACTTCAATCTGGGATATCACAAGATAGCAGGGGTTGAGAATACATCTAATGAGTAAGAGAAGGTTGACAAAGAAATTATGAAGTAATAAAATAGTGGAGTAAAAAAAATTCAATGAATAAAAATAATCTTTGAAAAAATAGAAATGTCATTGGTCTGTTCAGAGTGAGATTGTAGCATAGCAGTACCCCTTAACAGTATAAATACAGAATGAAGTGTTTGTTTGCAGGCTGGTTGTCGTAGCTCAGTGATAGAGCGTTGGTGCATTAATTCCTAGGTTCAATTCCTGGTAATTGCTGATACAAAAATAATACAGTGTATGTTTGTTTAGGTTCCATTTTAACTCTGTCTCACAGTAGGTTTGGCTACTTCTTTAGCTTCTTCCCCAAATCAAGCATCATTATTGACACAGATTTGCGTACAAATGTTACACAAAAAACAATATTTTTCAATTGAATTCCTCTAAGCCTTCTAGAAAATGTTGGGTATAAATACAGATTTATTATTATAAAGCATATAGTCTGCATATTCTTTGGAAATATGCCCATGTAAGTAGTAAAAAAATGATTAGTGAAATATACTACAGCGAGTAACTCTAGCTCCATTTAAGAGTAGTTTTTCCCTGCTTTGTACAGTTTACAACTGCAAAGTGCCATAGGTGTCTCCTTCACGTCTCTGACCACACATGGAATACATCCGAAGCATGCACCTGATGCATCTGTACCAAGTCTATAAACATCTGTAGAAATTGATACACAAATGGTGGGGGCTGCCGTTGGCTTAATTAATATTCAGTTAACCACAACTTAATGTTGTCACACACAAAATACTACTCTTTCCTCTGTAGTATATTTTCACACATACAATTTTCTGTGCAAGTGGTTGTTATCAGAATATGAATGTGATACAATATGTTCCACCTGATCTTAACATATCATTATTGGCCATTTGATTAGTTCCTTTACTTGTATGCACAGATTCTAATTTTTTATAAACTTCTCCATAGCTAGAACTGTACAATTGCAATGGAGTCGAGATTGCAGATTTTGAGTGCAAAAAAATTTAAAAATGCAAGTTTGTTCCAGAATACATGGTGAATATCCCCAATATGTTTAATCACAAGATCACCTAGGGCTACATGACTGACTGTTGTTTTCTTCCATGATGTTCTGATGTAAATGTAGGCCTATTTCTTGCTTTATGCCATCCTTTGGTTCATAGAGCAATGGCTCCCATTCCTCACCAAAGTTAATGCTTTCTAGATTAGCATCAGTAGCAGATATTATAGGCTGAAGACACAAGATATATCTGAGCTACTGATTTCAATATCACAAACTCGCTAGTACTGGCCATAATCATAATCATTGTTTATTAGCTAGCATCTCCATTACAATTCCTGACTTATTTCTAACTCGTGAAGTCCTTTATTATAGTATAGCTAACATAATCATGAGTTAGATCTTAACATTGGTATGATTATCTTGTTGTTCATGTTCTAAGAAAATATAATTTTCTTGTTCAAATTAGACTTTATAAGCATCATTTTATATAAAAGCTTAGCTTTATAATTATAGTTATTTACATAATAAATAAATCAAATTTATATTGGTATAGTTTACTCTCACAACATAAACGAATATTGAATGTAGTGACAATTTCCGCATTTACATGTTGACCTACAGACTTCACAACAAATAACTCAGTAGGAAGTAAAGAGGTCTCACCAGGTGGAAAGTCACGATATAAAATAGAGCGTCTGCAAACTGACTTGATCTGACAGTACTCTATCATTTGTTCTGAAGTGAATCGCTGTCTAAGTCATGTGGTTGCTTGATAATTAATATGATATAGCTTGTTTTCCATCCCCTTCCAGCCCTGCCACTTTCTTGTACATAGGTTTCAGCATCGTGTGTAAGACCGCAGTATAAAACTTGGTGAATATCTGGGCAGTTCCATGCCCAAACCAAATGCCCCAGTAGCAAATAACACCCTTAATGGAGATTCACTTGAAAATTGTTCTATAATCTTCTTCACTGATGAGTGTGTACAGTGAGTGAACAAGTCCACAACTCGATACTTGACATAATCTGGTGAATCTGGCGGTTCTAGCCAATGATCTCCATGGGTTATTTAAAAAAATTGATGTACAGTGCTTATTTATCTCATCTCTATAGCTGCGGCAAAAAATGAGTGTTCTGTCCATTTTCTTGTTTTTCACTATAGCTTCACAGATAGCCTTAAATGAAGAAGCAATACCATTAGAAGGCTCGTCACCATGTACAGTGAGTGAAAATGTCCACAACTCGATACTTGACATAATCTGGTGAATCTAGCGGTTCTAGCCAATGATCTCCATGGGTTATTTAAAAAAATTGATGTACAGTGTTTATTTATCTCATCTTTATAGCTGTGGCAAAAAATGAATGTTCTGTCCATTTTCTTGTTTTTCACTATAGCTTCCACTGCTTTGCCAACCACGTTTTACTCATCAGTAAAACATTTGTAAACTAATGATTCACTTCAGTTTTACCTGTGTTGTACTGGACAGTAAATCCTAGTAGAACATGCAGTAAACTCTAAAACCGGACCAGTTGTGCACTAATGTTTTACACATGTTTTACTACCTCTACACTGTCCAGTAAAACATGAGGTAAACTATAAGTATTCCAGTACACCATGAGGTAAAACATCCAGTACACTTCAAGTGTCACTCATGTTTTACCATACCTGTCCACCACTAGTAAACTCTAGCTCACTCAATAGTAAAACATACATAGCAGCACTGGTGTACTTGTGTTTTACTAGGTTTTACTACACTGTACAATCAGCATACTATACCATATTGTACCAGACAACGCCGCGCACCAATACACAAATTCTGGTTAGTAATAAAAAATATATTACATCAAAGGAAAACAGGCACACAAAAATTTGGATGATAGTTTGATATCAAAATAAATAATATGTCAAAAAGTCTTGTACTCATCATCATTCTTGATCATTGTAGCCAACCTCCATTACTGCTAGAAACATCAAAAAGCATACCCTGCAGCATAACAATAAAGTGGCAATAATTATTACTGAATTCAATTTGCATAATTCAAAATATACTGTAAGTAAATATTGCTAGAACATTAAGTGATAATCAAACAGTTAAAGACATTAATTTATGTAGAAAATGTGCTACATGTCATTCCCTTCCCACTACATATAGGTGAAGTGTGAGAGGTGTACATGAGTGTATTGTGTGAGACATTTGTATTGAGTGCTACATGAGATGCATGCTCAAGTACGTCACACTCTAATTATACTTTAACATCATATGCTACTATATCTAAATATTCATAGATTCTGATGGTCCCATACTCAAGCTCACCATTTGTGGATGAGATAGTACTGGTGAGTGACCTACTTAACTGTACCAGATCACATGTCAGGAATAAAGGTGGTTAATTCTATCTTATATTCTTTAAAAACCCTATCCCATATGTGACAGTGCCTAGGAAAAGGGACCTTTTCCGTAACAAAATGAAAAATGAGTTATTCATACCACTGTGTAGAGCACTTCTTATGGAGTATTTTGATATCAAGTTTATAGGCAGGCGCTCCTTGGTTCACTAAATATACGAGCGGCAATCTGACCATTTTGAGCACAGTTATTTCGAGAAAACTGCAATTAAAACTTCTTATTCAATTTCTCGCAGAGTTAACGTTGAATTCCGTAATCTAACCGGAAGTCCGCGTTACGGGTTACGTAAGACTGTTACTCATGCTTGGAAAATGGCGGCGATCCGCTGAACGGCAGTAAGTTATAGTTGGGGCCTCTTACTTCATTGATGGGGGAGGCCTTACTCAGTTTAGACCCTACATTGTGTAGAGTACTAGACAGGTATGTCTTTAAATAGCACTGGATGCGTATAGACATAATTTTGCAGGCCGTTTTGTGCTTTTTTTTTTTTTTTTTGTTTCCAACAGTTTGATAGTTACAGTAAGTCATTGATACAGTCACTCTTTTAGAAATGATCAACTAGCTTGGTTTGTTAGTTCACTGGCTAGCTAAGTTTAGGATTATATTTGTCTTGCAGCCAGCTTGTTGCCTGTTTTGGAACAAATGAACAATAGGAATCTCTTTAAATCAATGAACAAAAATGATGGACTTTCAAAATGTGTTGCCTTCTCTTGTTGTAGTGTGACAGAAGTCCTCATCATCACTGAAACCTTTGTCCTGTCAGAGACTTGCTGATTATTCTATTGTCTTCACAAAAGTAGTCCCAGGAGTCTCCAGGTCTGCAGGCTCCAACTACAAGACTCCATAATAGCAACATCAACCTATATAGCTTGATTATTCACATTTACTATTTCTATTCTGTTGCTGCAATGCTAACAAAAACTTTTAAGAATATTTACCCGCGATTATCCGAGGTAGGGGTAATTTGTTGCTGGGCAACAAATTGAATTCGCCCACGATTTTCAATTACTCGCGGGTTGGATTTCCGTGCACGCACGGAAGGTCAAAATAGAGAGTAAAAGGTGACTGTGTTTAAACAGGGCGCTCGGACCTTTAACAGCGGTTTCAGCCACTCAAATTTGGTGTCAGTGTAGCTAAAGGGTAGGAGATACCTATGGGCCAATAAAAAGAAAACCAAAAAAAAATTTTTTTGTCGGTGTTTGGGCTCTACTGTACATTTTTGATGTTACGTAAAAGGTCCCTTTTCCTAGGCACTGTCACATATTGGCACAGATCACAAGTCTAGCAACGAACATGGTTCAAGTACCAACTGATGTGGATCACAAGCCTAGCAGCCAATGAAAGCCTCTGCGACATTATGAAACACAAAGGAACCTCAACCTACCATCGTGTACATATTCACAAGACTACAAGACATCTACCATACTCTCTATTGAACACAAGTGTAATACTTCACCCATAAGCTTTATTGTACTCAAAACCTCCCTCCCTAAATTGTTCACCTTTTAACTTTGCTTTTTGATTATGAAATTTTAAGAATATTTCAAGGGGGTAAAATAGCTTCAACGGGAGACGAGCATCCTCCTCCCAAATGATTCCCTGGCAAATGAACAGCCCATCAAAATATTTCTTGGTAACATCCTGTACACAAGTTAATTTGCAAGTGTTCCTAGCATCGTAGCAGGAGTTCTAGAACTCGCCAGAGCTTACAGCTGCACCATAAGCTAGAGCTAACAGTTATTTATCTATTTCCATCATTTTAAAAAAAAATTTTTTTTTTTAATTGACCCATAAGGTGAATTTTGCCGCGTTTAGGCTAATTTTCCCAAAGCCGGTCACATTAAGTATTGGCATTGTTAATGACTCCTTACCAATCAGCAATCCTTATCAACAATCAATACACTGCTGCACTATTTAAGTTTTGCCATTGTGGATGATGCCTTACCAATCACCAATACACAATCTCCTCAACAATCAATACACTTTATCTTATAGTGACTCCTTACCGGTTGTTCAATTGTACACCCATAATGTAGCTGCACTAACACCTTTGAGGACCCTTTACTAGTACTTATGAAGCAGGCGATAAATAAAAGCTTGAGATACTTAAAAGGCGGGAAGGCCCCACAGGGTAGAATACATTCTACCCACTGACAATCAATCTACCACACCCTCACTCCTTATACTCCACCCACACTAGTATCTCACACTCCACCTTACACACACAGCTATAGAAAAGCACTTCTGCCCCAATTTTCTTTTCCTTTCTTTTTGTTTTGTTTTTAACCAAAACCTATCCAATGTGCAAGTCCCATTTTCTGTACAACCTCTATTTGTAGTATAACACTTTCTATGCATCATTCATCTGGACAGACTACAGTGTCCCATACTCCACCCATACATGTAGCCCTAATTCAAACTCCACCCATTCACATGAACCTATGTGCCTATGCAATGTCACGTGATATGTATGTTTAATTCCAATAAACACAACACACACACACACACACACACAAGGCATGGATTCAAGCACTTAGTGCTTGTGCTTATAAGTACTTCAACACTTTTAATATGGAAAAGGTCCACAATATATAAGTTCAATATGAATTGCGTCCACAATATATTACTTCAATATGGATAGAGGTCCACAAT
>WLWD01000489.1_pt1 | contig 42646 bp, 32 predicted proteins | sample 6712731 | NCBI WGS metagenome assembly WLWD01 (sample SAMN12718690, study PRJNA576275) | sponge metagenome | isolation source: marine sponge | host: Mycale hentscheli | place: New Zealand: South Island, Marlborough, Capsize Point | collected 2014-11-01 | reverse complement strand
ATTAAGCTATGAGCCAGAAGCTGACATTCAAAATAAGTTATTTGTATGTCCCAGCAAGGTGACAACAGGATAGAGCAAAGGAAGCTAACTACCAACTATACATATTTGTGAAGGTAAGCACTATAGCTAGTAGCTGTACCTCACCTTCATTGCCAACATGCCTCAAATTCGAGAGCACCATAGCAACTTGTTACATTACCTCAACCATTAAAAATTCATAGCTGTTCAGTATTTGCTACTCGATGCTCTAAACACACATTCCCACCTCTCTAACATTAATAACCAGCTAGCTAGCTAGTGCACACAGCTCTCTACCTCGCTCCTCCGTCTCTCCCCATCTGAAGAAAAGTGCACAACCTAAACACAATAAAACCTAGTTACTCTTTTGACTAGTAGTCCAGTCCTGAACGTACATCGTAAGAAAACGCTTTCGTATCAGACTCCTCGACTTCTCCTGGGTGTCCGTTGGAAGCAGTGAGTCTGACAATTTCGACAGAGGGTTCTCCAGATTTTTGAATACTTGAAGTTTTTTCAAGTATAGGATCCGTATCCAGATTTTCCCTTTCAGTAGACATACCTAGACTACTCTGTACGCTAATAATTACTTGTAAAATTATATTGCTAGAAGACTGTACACACCCTCTTTAAGGGGCGGTTTCGTGAGCCCTTTACCAATTAATGTGCTCAAACGGTATTTTGCAACAATAAATGCTGATGATGGAAATGACAATAATAACAATAATCACAACAAGTGTCAAGTGTCAATAACATCCAGTGAAGAAAATATCTGACTGGTGATTTCATTTCGTTGACACTCCTTCTCAATAACATCAGAGAATAGATTGTAGACGCCACCTAATAGCATAACATACATTGAATTAATTCCAGTGGGTGGGGTTACAACGCTAAATTGTGCATGTTCATTGTAAAGTAAATCAGCATTCAGACCTCACACGAATGATTGCCTCACCAGAATGAATGTAGAGAACTCTGCTTCCTTTGAACCTCTCTGGTCTCAAGGACATCTCTGTTAACATCCCTCTAACACACTTGGAATTAAACACTGGGTCTATAGGTACTCCAGTCTCACTGGGGACCGACACTATCAGCTCTACAAGAATACAATCAATGAATCATTGGGTGTGTCCTTCACTCTGGCTGGCCCCTCTTCCCCATGCCCCTGCAAAATTACTCACTTAACTCCCCCCTGCCCCTGCATAAATTACTCACTTAACTCCTCCTCCTCAGCTTTTCCCACTCCATCCCCAATGTAGTCGGTAGTTATGTCAACGAGCTCAGATGCCTGAGGACCTTCGATCCCCAGGGTCTGCAACTCGCAGTCTATATGGGCCAGAATAGATTCCTTGGTGTCATGAATTGACACGCCGTGGATCCTGCATTCCCACAAAACCAAAGAATACCACCCTCTTTACATCTGAACCTCTACCACTTACCTGAGTGATGACTTGGTGAGATAATTTGCAATTGCAAGTCCACACAGAGTCCCACAACTGCCCACAGTTACTACAACATCGTCAAAGTTATCCGTAATCCCCTAAAAATTATAATAACTCAGTCACTTGCTTTATTTAATATAAACTTAATTTTCATATGATATATTAAAGTTCGCAGAATTTCCACTATTGTCACACTATAGTACTTAGGGTCAAAGTGACTTCAACATACCAATAGTCAGGGACAGAGAAAGCTATATTTTAGTGGTCCAGCCAAGAAAAGGTGTGGTCATGGGTGTGGCCAGTACGCAGAGATAAGTAATTAAATGTGCCATTTCCAAGTAGACATGTGCTTAAATCAAATTATAATTAATTACTTTGGAAGTAACCACAATGACAAATGATCTTTCTCAAGATAAATTGTCAGTTTTTCCCTATAAATATGTAAAGTCAAGCTATAGCCTGACCAACCTGACCATGTACTCCGGCCCAGCTTGGGTATAAATCCTGGTTCATGTTGTTAAGAGGAGTAACAACGGAATACAGCGCAGCTCAATTGGTAAGTATTACTTGCACAAACTATGATTAGCTAGCTCGGCATTGCCTGAACTTGTACATGGGATCATACATCATCAAATAATGCGGTTCAGAGTCAGTCACTAATCCTGCGACTCACACTTAGTTTTTAAGTGCCAAAAGTTGTGACATTGTATAATTATAACTTGTATTGTTATTTCCATACCAGTGCAGAACGGAAAGCAAATGAACTCGACACGGCTGTAGTAGTACAGGCAACAAACTCAAACACTCTATGCTGACATACTACAACTCTCACTTGTTCTAACATTTCTCTGAATCCATCGATGTAGCCCCATGCTCCGACCGTGGACGAACCACCAACTGGAATAGAATATGGCTTGTGGCCTTCTTTCCTAAAGTAGTGGACGAGCACACACAAACGGACAGTATCTACTACAGTGACACTTCTCAATTGTAGTGTGTAAAAGTGTTTAAACATTGTATTCACACCATATTGGCAGTGTATTCACACCAATATTGGCAGCAATTACAATGTCAAACTGTTAGTAGGAAATGTAAGAATTGTAATGCATTATTTTACCTCAACTTGGAGCAATAGACTCCCATTTTCTCGTCAATTTCTCTCAAAGTGTCGTGAATGTCTTCTTCTGGTTTGTACGGAAATTCAACAAACTTTGTACCTATCAATCTGCTTAATGTGAAGTTTGCTTTATAGGCTTCGTTCATCTGTAGATATTTTTTAAAAAAAGAAGAAAAAAAAGACAAGTTACACACACAGCAGGCTTTGGGAAATAAAGGAGTAAATTCATCTGAACAAACTGTACATGAACAGAACTAATCAAATAGACTTGCTCTTCAATAACAACATCAATTCTTGTGTATACTAGCCATTGAATTTCTCCTTTTCAGAGCTCAAAATAATGTACTTGAGTTGGAAACTTAAGAGAGAGAAAAAATAATAAATAAAAATAAGTCCTATCTTATTGATTTCCTATTCCATTATCTGGTCAGTCTGAGCCTTTCCAGCTCTCCTCTAAAGTTCTATTGTAATAATAGGCAAACTCCAATGGCGTATTCATAAAGTAACCTAACTACAAGCCCCACCTACCTTAGTACCCATGTTTATGACGAGCACATGAGACTGCAGTCCCATTTCTTTAGCCGCCATGACAGTAGCCCTGGTGTGGTTGGACAGGTAACCACCAATAGTCACCACACAGTCACAGCCTTGGTCAATGGCATCTGCAAGAAGAAACTCCAGTTTCCTAATCTATAGGCACATATAAATAATACTTATTACATGAGTCAGAATGTGATAGGCAGAAATATTTCTATATTAGCAAGTACCCCGCCACATAGTGGCACTTGACGTATTGCAAAGTAAGAATGCAGTAGCACAAGTTATCTTGCTCAGTTACCATTCCCCCACCTCTCCTATCTTCAGCTCTTCTTCTTGAGTCATGGAGCACTCTTTTCCTTTGTCTATCTCTCCTGCTTCTGAATTTCTGTCCTACTTTGAGAAACTTTCGTCTTCTATTTCAGCCTTCCTTTTGAAAACTAATCCCCGCCTTTACTCGTCGATTCCACCCACTTTTTAGTTATAATTAATCGCTAGCCTTTTTGCCTTCTCTTCCCTTCCATTTTAAACCTACACTGCCTTACCTCGCCTCCGCTTTTCAGTTACAATTAATCGCCTTTTACCTTCTCTTCCGTACTTTCGCCTTCCTTTTTCCTACGCCGCCTTCCATCGTCTATTGCACCTGCTTTTTTAAAATAACCAGCACATTCTACGGAACGTGACGACACTTTACCTAACATAAAGTGCTGATACTTTACCCAACATAAAATGGTGACAACCTACCTGCCATAAAGTGATGACGCTTTACCAAACCATACAAAGCTCATGAATAATACACACACCATCAGCCGCGTTACTGACACACAAGTGTATTATTATAATAAGTTGTTTATTCCACACTAGATATCTTCACTACAGTAGTTGTACTAGGACTGGTAAAGCTAATGTAGGGGCCTACACAGCTGATATTTTAGCAGCTGCTGAACCAGGCTGGGTAGGCTACCAGAGGAAGGTAACTGTAAAAACCAGGGGAAAAGTGGCAAAGTTTGGTTACTATAACTACAAGGGTAATGAGCTTGTGCAGTACAGCTTGAAGTGAAATATGGTGACACTGGTCATGTACCTAAAGATATATTGTGAAGGTAATATAGGGTGGAATATATATATTTATTCCACCCTATATCTTCACAATGATATTTTTAGGTACATGACCCGTTCTCACGATATCACAAAGTGTTATCTCATGGCTGTATTGTGCAAGCTCATTACCAGAGTAGTTACAGCAACCAGGGCCTGGCTTACAAAAAAACAAACAAAAAAAAACTACTCCAGTGAAGATATCTAGTGTGGAATAAACCACTTATTACACTCGTCAGAGTAATATATATATATATATATTATATATAATATAATATATAATATTCAGGGTTTCGTACAGGATTTTTAGTTGGAGGGGGATAATTAGAAACTTTTACACATATAAGCATCACTCTCGTACTTTCAGTAGGGACTGCAAATGTTGAGAGAATAGGCAAATATCATACTTGACCCTCAAAAACAAAATTGTTGATGGAGTGGCAGTGGGGTAGGGGAATCTAGTTTTGGTGTGTGGGAGGGATGGAGGGATACTTTCTCTGGAGGGGGAATATTTTTCTCTGGAGGGGGAAAATATTTTTCTGGAGGGGGAAAACTTTTGCTGGGGAGGGAAAATTCCACGGCGTCCCCCCCTCTGTATGAAACCCTGATATTATATTAAAACCAGGTGAGTATATATAATAGACATTACTAGATGTATATCTTTCAATACACACACACACACACACACACACACACACTTTACCTTGTTTCCTGACAATGTACTTCCAATCATGTCTTCTCTTTTAATGGAGACATCAAACCCATCAGGGACTCCTGGTAGCTTCCAAGAGTGAATTGGTGTAGGAGTCATAGTAAGCTACAAATACAACAAAACATTTCCAGAATGTCATTGACTGGTACCATTGAACTGGCATCCTATCTGTGACATGCACTAATAGTACAGAATATCATTGACTGGTACCATTGAACTGGCATCCTATCTGTGACATGCACTAATAGTACAGAATGTCATTGACTGGTACCATTGAACTGGCATCCTATCTGTGACATGCACTAATAGTACAGAATATCATTGACTGGTACCATTGAACTGGCATCCTATCTGTGACGTGCACTAATAGTACAGAATATCATTGACTGGTCCCATTGAACTGGCATCCTATCTGTGACATGCACTAATAGTACAGAATATCATTAACTGGTACCATTGAACTGGCATCCTATCTGTGACATGCACTAATAGTACAGAATGTCATTGACTGGTACCATTGAACTGGCATCCTATCTGTGACATGCACTAATAGTACAGAATATCATTGACTGGTACCATTGAACTGGCATCCTATCTGTGACATGCACTAATAGTACAGAATGTCATTGACTGGTACCATTGAACTGGCATCCTATCTGTGACATGCACTAATAGTACAGAATGTCATTGACTGGTACCATTGAACTGGCATCCTATCTGTGACATGCACTAATAGTACAGAATATCATTGACTGGTACCATTGAACTGGCATCCTATCTGTGACATGCACTAATAGTACAGAATATCATTGACTGGTACCATTGAACTGGCATCCTATCTGTGACGTGCCACTCTAACTAGTAAAGACTCTCATGGGATTGTACATTGAACTGGTCTATCTGTGACTGCATTATAGTTACAGAATATCATTGACTGGTACCATTGACACTGGCATCTATCTGTGACATGTATAATAGTACAAAAGGGGGAATGATTTGATGGTTACCATGAACTGCTCCTATCTGTGAAGTGCACTAATAGTACAGAATGTCATTGACTGGTACCATTGAACTGGCATCCTATCTGTGACATGCACTAATAGTACAGAATATCATTGACTGGTACCATTGAACTGGCATCCTATCTGTGACGTGCACTAATAGTACAGAATATCATTGACTGGTACCATTGAACTGGCATCCTATCTGTGACGTGCACTAATAGTACAGAATATCATTGACTGGTACCATTGAACTGGCATCCTATCTGTGACGTGCACTAATAGTACAGAATGTCATTGACTGGTACCATTGAACTGGCATCCTATCTGTGACGTGCAATAATAATAGTACCAAGTGCCAATCAGTTGCCAACTCGCAAAAAAAAATAAATAAATAAAAACAAAAAGCTATCTAAGTAAATATCAACCTTTGCACGACTCTTTGGCACAACTTTTAGACTTTCTGCCCAAGAAGGGGGCTGGTAGTCGTAAATTTTCCCATGTATCTCAGTTCGATCCGACGACATCATCACCGTGCAGCAGGGAACGGTTCCCGAACCTGGTGGTATAGGCGAGCTAAGCAGAGACAAAGAGTGCCGCCGAGGTCAGGCTTGCTTCCTCGGATAAATAACTCTTAATTTGTACGCGCTTGAATTAATTTGCCTTCGCGCGCCGCAACAGTAGAATGCAAATATCGCAAAATGAAATATGAAAAGAAAAAGAAAAAGACAATAAAAATACAAAAAGTTCAGGCTACACCGTCCAGGGAGGGGGGTATGGTGGGGAGACGGTGGAATCGGAGTGCGCACTCAGCTAGGATCTGGTAAATCAATCAAAATTATGTGTTTTGCTCACTATTATGCAATCTGGGAGGTATAAATAATTAATTTTACTATTTTTTTTTTAGTATTGCTGATGTATTAAAGAAGAAAGTTTTTATTGTATTATTTGTCAGGTGTGATCAGGGGATAGGGTGAACAATCAGACTTTACAAATACAACAACACATTTCCAGAATGTCATTGACTGCTACCATTGACCTGGCATCCTATCTGTGACATGCACTAATAATAGTACCAAGTACCAATCGGTTGCTAACTCGCAAAAAAATTAATAAATAAAAATAAAAAGCTATCTAAGTAAACAGCAACCTTTGCACGACTCTTTGGTACAACTTTTAGACTTTCTGCCCAAGGAGGGGGCTGATAGCCGTAAATTTTCCCATGTATCTCAGTTCGATCCGACGACATCACCGTGCAGCAGGGACCCTGGTGGTATAGTAGTCTGGCGTAGCCAGACCCTTTACCCAACCGCTCGGAGAAGATTGGGTAAAGGGTGAACAATCAGACTTTAGCATTTATTCGTTAACCTTGCATTTATTAATTATTATATATCTAGTGATATCAAATTCATTATAATAAGTATTCATGACATAAAAAAGACAAAGTAAAATGGAAAACATGTGACTCAGTTCATTTAAAAACTTCATGTTCCAAACATATTTTATTAGTAACGTCACGTTGTTGAACTACTTCATCAACTCTGCCATCAAACAGACCAAACACTCCACCTGATTACCAAACATACAATAAAAATACAATTAACACTTCTGCTTGCTTTTAAATTTTGATCTTACCAGAGTGAATGTACAAGATTCTCTTTCCCTTTAGTCTTTCCGGATGCTTTTGTATCTCTTGAAGCATTCCTTTTACTGATTTAACATTGAACTCAGGATCAATAGACAGTCCAGTTTGACTCATTACTTCTACTACAGTCTCTAACATGAGAATATTCAAGCATTATTTTGAATTAATACAACTGGTGATCAACAATAAATTAATTGTCTATGTAGTAGTTACCAGATATACAGAATTGATTACTGAATAATAGCATGCATATTGAAACTTTGTTTCTCTCATATTTTTAGACGAGCATTTAAACTATAGCTTGCAAATATGGTTCATATTTAGCTAGCTGCAATCTCAAAGCACCAGAGAGCTCCCACATTGTCAAATGTAACATAATTAAAACAATAATAGCAAGCATTTTACTATTATATAGTTGAGCAATGTAAAAGTATTGACATTGCAAAGCAAAACTATTACCAATGGCATTAGAAGAAAGTCAAGAGTAATTCTAGTCTACTCCAATAATATATCAATATCTATAAAATAAACAAATGAAAAGAATCTCTAACTGCACTAATTAAATTACTTCAATGCAGAGCACCCAATGGGATGGGACTCTTAACCTTACCTAGTTCTTCAGTAGTGGAGCGACCATATCCCAATTCTACATAATCAGATGTGGCATGGACCAAATCTCTAGCACAAGTTCCTGTGACCCCAAGTGCTTCCAATTGTTCATCAATGTGAGAGTATATGAATTCTTCTGTTACGTGAGTAGCAATGGCGTGCAATCTACATGTGTGTGTATATGAGTGTGTGTGTGAGTATGTGTGTGTGTGTGTGTGTGCGCACGCGTGTGTGAGTGTAGTAACTGTTCCTAACTTTTCCATATATTTCTTAACAAAAGATTTATATGCCAACCTGACCTTATAAATGCTTACCACAATTTTTTTTCCTTCCTTTTATAACAGAAAAAAAAAATTTCCAACGAAAGAGGGGAGGGAGGAGAAAGAAAATGGATGAAACCACTTTTTAGGGGAAAATATTTCATGCATGGTGTAATACATGCTTTAGCAACAATATTTGAGGCAAACTTTCAGACAAATGTACTTTGTGTCTCTAGACAAGTCATGGGTAGCTACTACTATGCAAATCACATAAATGTAAAAAATGGTTTAGAAATTTGGACCTAATGAATTAAAGAGTCCACAGTATCTTCCTGCTAAACAAGCACTACCTGATGGATGAACTTGTCAAGTGCTTCCCTATAGCCAATCCACAAACTGTACCTACACTCCCTGTAGCCACAAATATGTCATCAAAATTTTCCAGAACACCCTGCAAATAAATTACAATGAAGGAATGGAGAGGGAAGGACAGGAAGAATGAGATTAAGTATAAAACAGCTTTAGTATTACCATTACCTGCTGCATCATTTCATTGAATCCGTCTATATAACCCCAGGCACCCAAAGTGGAAGAACCTCCTGGCGGTATCATGTAAGTTTGGTGTCCCTCCTGGCTGTTAAGCACATGTAAGTGCCTCATCTGCAAAATCCAATTTTTCTCACCTCAGCTTTTCCACGTAGTCTTTCATTTTCCCTTTAACTTCTGCAACTTGTTGGCTTCTATCAATGTTCGTTTTTGCAGGAAAAACGACCATTTTGGTGCCTACTAAACGACTCAGTAGCAAGTTACCTTTGCAGGACATTTCTACCTGCCAAATTGTAACAAAAGTTGGTTTAAATATATTTAGAAACCTGACATCAGCCAACAAAATGTCCACATGCTCTTCATACCTGGGGGGTGGGGCTCAGCACTAGGATGTGTGGCTCTAACCCCACTTCCCTGGCTGCAATGGCAGTAGCCCTTGAGTGGTTGGAAGAAAACCCTCCAAATGTTACCACTCCATCGCATCCTTGCTCCACGGCATCTGCCAGAAGAAATTCTAACTTTCTTATCTGTCAAACAAAATATTAAATTAGATATAATAATAATAATAATAATAATAATAATAATAATAACAATAAAAATAATAATAATAACAATAAAATAATGATAATACTAATGATAATGATAATAATAATAACAATAACAATAACAATAATAACAACAACAATAATAAAACAGTATTAATATAACAATAATATAGCACCAAAAGGTGTGAAATCTCAGCACTACTATACACTAGCTAGCTATCAAGACCAAAAGAATGATTTATCTGGCGTAGCTAGTATCAATATGCCGATATGTTGCTCATGATGAACTAATAATTCACCTTATTTCCAGACAGAGTACTACCAATCAAGTCTTCTCTTTTAATATATACTTCAAAGGATTCAGGAACTCCTGGGAGATTCCTCCAACGATGAATAGGCGTTGGTGTCATGCTGAGCTGTCAAATACATAGTGATAAATACAAAGTTACACACAACAATAAATAATAATGAATAATGTAGAATGATTGTGCTGCTACAAATTTAACTTGTGTGCATATATATACTGTATTGCAACAAGTTGAGAGAGAATTGGCCAAAAGGAGACAAATATAAGTTTAAACGCAGCATATCTATCATGTGTTTGACAATATAACTACGAAACAAGCCTCAAGTAAAAACTTTTGAGCAAAAATCAAAGATGATACAAGAATTTACTGGAGAGCTTTATTTTCAGTCATCACACACAGTCAGATATGCCTAGTCTAATGGTACAGGCTTGGCCTGTTTATCTTAAGTGTAGAGACATAAGATGGTACAACAGGCTAGCCATGCAGCTAAATCAAGAACTCAGCATCCATTGTGTAATACTGCTGGTGAATTCTAACTTGGAAACTATACAAGCCAAGTCCAAGTTATCTAATTAATCATTGATAACCAATTCCTTAAAATTTTTTTTTCTGTAATAGATTACCAGAACCAATCAATAATTTAAAAGCCTTTGATACTGTAATAGTTTTGCGTGCTTCTCTATTCTTGTTAGGCAGTCTACTCCTCCTGTACTAGTTACAGAGTTGCATGTGTTCTATAACTTTTTTTATAACCCTATAGCGTAAGTGTCCCATTTATCGCCACTTGCGGTAGATCACTTATTATAGCCAATCGCTAGAACCTAATATGAGCCTCTTCGCTTGTTGTGGAGGCGAGTGACAAAACTTTTAATTTTGAAAAAGTTGTGGTAAACAGCTCTTCACGCTTCTTGTCCACGTAAGTAGCAAGTAGCTTGGTGTTTAGGGGAAAGGTAAAGGTAGCATCAACACCGAATCTGAAGTTTCTCACTCTTCCAGACCACGGCATCGTTTACAATGAAATGATTCAGATATGGTAGCAACCATGGAAGTCGTTTCTGAGGGGAAATGAATATAAGTGCTGCTGCAAAGTTTTATAGTGTCCCCAGATAAACATTAGATGACAGAGTGAAAGGTAAGGTGACCCATGGCATAAAACCCGGGCTCACCACTGCCTTGTCTAAATCTGAAGAGAATTCTCTCGCAAACTACCTGGTTTATATGGCAGAGAGGGATTCCCGCTTACTAGGACTATGGCGAAGGCCTTCACATGGGCAATTGCCAAGCGTGCATGGAAAGGTGATCGGTTTCACTTGGAATATGGACTGAGAAATCATTGGTGGGCATTGTTCAAACAGCGCCATCCAAAATTAGCATTATGCCGCACCGATTCGCTGGAGCGCTATCGAGCAGAATATCTTAACCCTCAAATAGTTAGTGAATACTTTAATTTATTAGAAAAAACTTTTAACAGAAAATAATATTTTGCGATCACCCCGTCAAATTTTTAATTGTGACGTAACCTTTCTTCCTCTGGACTACACCAAGGAAAAGGTTGTCACTGTTAAAGGTGCTAAGAATGTGTATTGCCAGTCACTTGGTACCAGTGACCATATAACTATGCTTTGTGCAGCTTCAGCAGCGGGGTTTCCTCTTCCTCTGATGATCATCTATGCCAAATCATTCCCTGGTGGGCAATATCGTTTTGAAGGGCCAGATGATGCTGTGTACGCTAAAAAACAATTCAGGTTGGATCGATACTGAACTATTATTTAGTATGGATGAAACGAATATTTTTTAAATATGTTGGTCAACAACGGCCCGTACTTCTTCTGATTGATGGCCATAAGTCACATGTAAATTTAGAAGTAATTGACTTCTGTAAGGAGAATGGTTGTTTTGTCTCCCTCCTCATACCACCCACGCACGGCAGCCTCTGGATGTGGCTGTTTTCAAGTCTCTCAAGGACCATTTCTCAAAATCAGTACGAGCTCTTTGTTTCACCAAGAGAAATTTTACAGTCAAAAAGCATGAATTCCAAAGTTGTGAAGACTCCATTTGAATGTGCATTCTCTATAACAAATATCAAAGCAGGGTTTAGTAAGTGTGGTATTTATCCTCTAAACAGAGATGCCATAGCGAAAGCCAAGATTTTACTTTCATCACTGTACTCCTCGTCCTCCGGTTCAGCGGAAGAATCTTCAAGCTCTCTAGGCTCAACCAGAGGATGTAATTCTACTCAATCAGCATCTTCTACAACTAACGTATCTATTTCAATTGTAATTGCTTCTTCAACTACTTCATCTATTTCTGCTTCCAGTACCATTTCTGGTATATCTTCATCCATTCCTGCTTGTACTGTCTAATTCTTCAATTCCTGATTTGAGTAATCATACATCGAATGTGCCAACTTTGTCTGTTCTAGCGTCATCTGTAGTGACTTCGCCTGGTCCTGCTAGTAATGTGTGCACCTCTTCAGAACCCACATTGTCTGTGTCGGCAGGATCTGTGCAAGATGGAGTGTTGTGTGAAATTTGCTCATGTAATGAATCAGAAGGTTTGTCTTCCAGCACTACTTTTTGGATAGACTGTGACAAATGCTGTTCCTGGGTCCACAACATCTGTGCCTTTGGCAATAATACAGTTACCAAGCAATATTTATGTCCATCATGCAAGAAATAATTTATTATCGCCACTCGAGTGTCTGGTACTAATCGCTCCATAACTTCTTCGCTAATAAGTCAATTTACTCCTAACAACTTCTAGTATATAGCTGAGATGATCCTTTTCCCGTGTGCAAGCGTTTGTAATAATACAAATTGGTGCGGCAGAACTGCGATCGATATGGACCAAACTGTGGCGATAATAGGGACACTTATGCTAGCTGTCTCCTCATCATCAATCAGTAATAAACTTCACAACAACTAATTGCTGTAGTGTGGCATTTCATACTAATTTGACTCTATTATATATTAGCTCGATCTTCCTTAACCCTCTGAATCTAACCGAGAACTCACTTTAAATCTCTGTTTTGGCTGTATCTTCAGATTCTGGGCCCAAGCTGGAGGCGTGTAGGGCACAATTTTACCGTAGTTGGCTGCAGCAGCGAAGTCGGTGGCGGCGCAGGAGCCACTCATTCTTGATAGCAGACTCGTACGCACGGCACCACTTAGATTTACAAAGTTTATCATACGGATGGCTGCAGCACAGGGGTGTGGTTACTTATCCTAGGGGGTGTAGCTCATCATTACCCAAATTAAAGCCTACGAGGTTCGGTAAAGGGTTTCACCGAAGGATCGGTAAAGGGTTTCGCCTAAGGACCGTTAGCTAGTTAGACAGTTTAATCAAATCTAGAAAGTGTGCTCAAAAATTATGACATGATAAATTTGATTTAAGTGTGTATATGCAGTCAATTGACAATCTGCAGCTGAAGCTTTCTTTTCTTCACTGGAGTAGTCTTGATGACTGCTTTAAGCAGTTCAGATGCTGTGACTGACCTGGAATTAAAAGGGAAAAAAGCAACAACCAATGGCATTAATTAAATGCCAAGAATCAAACAATTGGTTAGTCATTTGCTACTTCAGAGATTAGCTAACTGTCCACTCACTCCACATTCTGTGCAGTGTGGCCGTCTCCATGAACCTCAAACTGACACTTGCACAGAGTGGATTCTTGAAGGACACCATGACCCATGACCGCAAGTGAGGTGCTTACCTTTGACAAAATGTGAGTCATTCACCATTACTGTGTAATACCTCACATTAATATTCACAGCTAGCTACATATAACTATAAGTTAAAAAAAAAAAAAAAAAAAAAAAAAAAGAGTGATGTTGGAACATGCATGAATAATTGATAAAACATAGCCCACACTGTAACTTATGAAACAAAGAATCATACTAGAATGCTGTCCTGGCAGTCGTGCTGTTGTATACTAAACTTATACATTTTCTGAGCAATAGGACTGAGGGAGCAAAGTCAGCTCAGGCTCAGAGTAAGTCATCTGGAGGATCATGCTAAACAGTTTCTGTTCTTGAGCAACTCAACTATAGCTAGTTATCATAATTGATTAAAAATGTAAACTATTACCAATTACTAATTGATTAAAAATGTAAACTATTACCAATTACTAATTTGAAGAGAAGAGAGAAAGAAGGCGCATCCATTGCTGAGCATTGTAATTCCCAAATTCACTTTTTACTCCAAATGTCTGATTAGGTTTTTTATAATTGAACTTTTTTTTCAGCTGCAGCAGAGCTTGTTTTCTCCATTCATTGACCATTTTTACGAGGACATTCATGATTTTCACGGAAAAATTAAATAGTGATAGTATATCCTCTAGAGTAATTCAGTATAGCTAATAGTAAGAGAGACTGATAACTTTTACTCATTCATTTCAATCATAATGTACCAATGTTATATTATATAACCACTGCAACACCACTATATCACTTATTTCTAATTGGAATATAAGAGAATAATAAGAAAATTTATGGAATAATAATATAGCTATTATTGTTTTGGAATAACACAATTTATTTATAATAAATAATCAGAAAATTTCGATCATAATCTGGCTGGCTGGCCCTACTGTAGACAGGTCGGTGCTAGGGGAGCTTTAGCCCCCCTAATTTTAGTGAAAATGAATACTTTAGACTAAACTAATAATTAAAAATGTGACCTTGTAAATAGTTGAATTTTCTATTTGCGGCCATAATGTGCTATCCAGAACTAATAGAAAGTAAAACAATGCAAACTGTAGTGAGAGTGCTTTCATGCCATTTCTGCATTCTCTAAAACAGCTTTTTCCCATTATGAAAATGCACCAAGATAATATGTCTTTAAAGATATTTTTTATACCAGTGATGACTAGCTATTAGTAGCATTAACCAGTTTCATTTAGCTCTCAGTATTTCAAACTTTCCCATTTTGGAAGTACAATAACAGAGTGGTCAACACTAACCCAGCTGCTTTAATCCAACAATGAAGATCAGCCTTATAACCCTGTTTCTTATAATGTTTACATCATTTTATTATAATGCTAGCATAATCTGACAGGACCTAACAGTCACAGGTTTCAAACAAATATTTGTTCAAATGTCTGCAGTCACAATACTTGAGAAATACATATAGCTAGGTCAGTAATTGCTTTAACTCCAACAGCGGAGCCAGCACACTGACAGCTATTATATTTTATTTACTTAAATTCATTTTAATGCAATTAAATTTATAGACAATTGTTCTAGATTCCAAAGCTGACATTAGCTATAAGAGTTAATATTATCTAGAAATATTTCAGTGTTTTGTCCGACTATGGAGATCACACGCCATCGTTTATCCAGCAGTAGTTTTAAGTTTCTTTTCATCTTTCTTAATTCACATAATATTGCATTTCATAGTTTCTTGTCTACATTGTTTTTATTGCCCTCATTTTCTGATCAAATGGCTTCAATCTTGAGTGGTTCCTCAAACCCTGTTAGTTTTCTCTGTCTTTGGTTCCTCCTTGGCATGAGCAAGTTCTCCTCCTTTGCTTGAATTTACAGTTTAGTTTCTGTTGATTTTTAACTTTAGATGCTTTCATTGCCTTTATTCTTTGTATTAATGTTTGTGTTGAATCAGTTTTCTTCTCATCTTTTGACATCCACATATTCTTTTCCTTCCTTGTTTGTGCCATGTTACATTCACTTTTAAACTTCCTAGACCTGTTGTCTTCTTTCTACTGCATATGAGCAATGCATTGTTTGCTTGCATATTCTTAGTAACATCTCTGGTCCTTTTAGTACTGGTAACTGGTACGTTCTATGCATTCCTTGTGACTCCAGTCTCACTGGTTCTTGTCCATATGGCATCTCCTGCCGCACTTCTGTTGTCAACATTTTTTTCTCCTTGGTTCAATCTCCTTTGTGTTCCTCTCTTCCCCTATGTCCTCCTTTCCCCTAATGTTTTTCTCTGTATTGAAATCCTCTTTCCTCACAGCTTTTATTTCCCGCATGTCTTTTTCTTCCCTCTCAGCCTTATCTTTCCTCTAATCTTTCTCTTCCCTCTCATCCTTCTCTTCCCTATCATTCTTGTCTTCCCCCATATCCTTCTCTTCCCTCTTGTCCTTCTCTTCCCTCTCACCTTTTCCTTCCCTCTCATCCTTCTCTTCCCTCTCATCTTTGTCTTCCCCTTACATCCCTCACTTTTGTCACACTATTTTCTGCCATTACAGTGTCCATCAACTCTACTCCATCCTTCGCTTCCAAGTGTGTACACAGTACACTGATCTACATTGTCTCCAAGACATGATGGAGTAGCTTCACTCATATCAAGTCTGCCAGTTTTGTCTGACCTTGTCACTTTCATTTCATCCTGAACACGTAGCTCCTCCTCTTGATTCATTGCACAACATTCCTGGAATGCTTCCTCAGGAAAACTATCCTGAGGGGACAAGATTGAGGGAGATACCTAAAATCAATACATACTGACATATTGAATATTCTTTATTTGCTTGTTTTATCTCACCATTTTATTTTCTTGAATCAGGGTTATCTTAGCTCCTCCAGGCTACACACACAATATACCATGTTTATATAATGGTTAAATTGTAAGCATAAATAATATAATACCTTGACACATTTTATGTCCTCTAAGTTGTAAACCACCTGAAAACAGAGAACAAACACAATTCACTCAATAATATGCTAAACTGAAGGATAAATGTATGTGCAGCTACACATGATAAAACAAACCTCTCACTTGGAGGATGCTGAAGTTCTTTTCTCAGCAGAGAAGTTGAGATCGGACAATACTTCAGCCGATCTTCATTGTCCCAGTCATCTTTGTATGTGTTATGAATATTTCCATACCTGTAGATATATATACACTAGCTGGAGCAGCCCCACCCCTCAACTACAGGCTAGCTCTGTGGACTGATTTAGCTGTAGGTGCTAATGGACCACCTATTCACTAATTAGTGTACCTTCACTGCATTCACACAAACAATTATTCTAATCTAACATTACCTTTCTCATGCCTGCCCTTATCTTATGCAATCCCCATTCCATTCCACTCACATAATATACTTGTAACACTCTCATTCTATTCAGTTCTTTAACATACTTTTTATAGTTCTTGCTTGCTTTTGTGTATCATTTATTTTGTTTTGTTTTATGTTCTGTAATTGTACTTTGTTCTCTAGTTCTGTATCATTTTGTTTGAATTTGAGACTGAGTACTGATAGGGATCTTGAGCATACTGGGAATAGTGGATAGGCCTTAGTCAGTGTGTTTAAGTCTGGAGATATTTTGTCTTTTTCCCTTAGTTTTAGTTAGTAGTCTTTGCGTGATAGTTTGGCTGAGTTTTTATAGCTTTACCCAATTGTCGTGTGCTACTACATAATTGGTCCTTCGAGCCGGATCTGTGCTTGACTCTATCTTGCCAGATTCCAACAGCAAACAACAGTCACTTCTAGCTCTCTAGATAATTCTCAGCTTCTAGTTAGCAAGGCAACTGTTCCTAGTTTGAGTTTGATTATTTGTAGTTTTCTATCATTGTCTAATTGTGCCATGGACAAAGAAGAAGTACCTTCTCTCAAAAACTTGCGAAGCAACCGAAAGCAGATGGAGAAAACCACCAAAAGCTTGGGAAGACAGTTGAAGACACTCCTTAAGCGGGACATCAACAAAGTCGATACTGGCAAGCTTCAACAGCTAAAAACTTCTATTGATGAAGTGGCCGACAACATTCAGAGAGAGAGAACAATTATGACAACTTACTATGATGAAGAACCTAGCATTGCTGATGATGATAAAGCCTATGATGATATCTACGATCTGACTTTGGAAATTGTTGAAAATACCAATGAACTAATTTCAAAGAATCTCTTTTACAAGCTGGCGACTGAAGTGGATGGTGATGTACATGCCCTTGAAGTCTCTATGGAGGCAGACTCAGAAGCTACTCATTCAGAGGACATTGCTAGTCTAAGTGGCAAGATCGACAAGCTTTCAGTCTACAGTTGCCATGTTACTGAGTTGGAAGATGTTCGCAAAGCATTTCGAACTCATTATTTAAAGATGAAACGGGAAATGGAGTCTCGTGTACGCTCCAAAGCTGTTCCTCTAGCCTCATTACCCAGCTCTGATAGTGACACTACTCATCTATCTCTTCACCTGCTACGCCTAGGTCTGGTGGGAACATTCGGTTACCAAAGATTGAGCTACCTACCTTTGATGGCAAACAAATACATTGGCCAGTCTTCTGGGAGCGCTTCTCAACAGCTGTGGATAAAAATCCAGATCTGAACGACGAAGAAAAACTATCTTACTTACGTTCTTCTATGAAGAGCAAACTAGCTCAAGACATTGTGTCCCCTCCTACTGGTGATACTCATACATATAGCACTCTGCTCCAATTGCTAAAAGATGCCTTTGATGACAAGAGGGAGATACACTGTAAACACATCAAGGCTTTGAGTGATACCAAAGGCTATCGACACAACTATGACGATCTCATGAAGCTCAGTGCACACTGGGAGAAACATGTTACTGGACTAAAAGCTACCGGGCAATATGCAGCAGATTGCATTCTCACTTCAATGGCAGTTCTCTGTATGCCAGACAAGACTTACGCTGAATTGTCCAAGTACACGGCAGATTATGAAGACATCCCTCCTGTACCAGTATTTCAGAAATTCCTGAAGGAACAAGTCAAGTCTCTGAGAAAGAGTGACAGTGATCCAAGTTCTCACGATGACAATCCATTCGCAACCTCTGCATTTCCTCCGAAGAAGAAGCCTTTCAGAGCAGCCTTCAACCTTGTAGAGAAGTCATCTCAGTGTGATCTTTGTAATAGTAATCCTCATCCTTTGTATCATTGTGTTGTTTTAAAGGTGCTGAGGAGCGGTTTGAAATGGCCAAGCGTCTCCGGAAATGTACCAATTGCCTTTCTGCTGAACATCGCACCAAGGACTGTCCCTCCAGCAAGAGATGTAGTCGATGTGACTGCAAGCATCACTCTATGCTCCATAAGGATAAGAGCCCAGTTAACCAAAGCAAACCAGCTGCCACTGATCCTGTTCCACAGCACGAGTCTCCCCCATTGCAGAATGAACCTAAACCTCAGCAGTCTACCTCTGTCCAAATGGCTCTAGCTACCATGGAGGAAGACGACCTGCCCACTCTGCAAATGACTGCCCAAGTGATTGTGCGAGCAGATAATGGGAATCGAATGAAGATACGTGTCCTGATTGATACTGGAGCTACTTCATCCTTGCTAGCCACAAGAGTTGCCACTCGACTGGGTTTGCCAAAGACAAAGACAACCACTATACTGAAAGGAGCACAAGGATGTCCACTGAAACCAAGTCGTATGAAGACATCCTTTGAGGTGGAGAACAAGTATCAACCGTCCAATCCTATCAGTGTGAAAGCATATCTCGTGGACAAGGTGTCAGATGAGTTACCTATTAGTCCAGTGTTGGGTGCAAATAAGTGGGAATTCCTAAAGGGTTTAGACTTAGCTGATCCTTTATTTGACAAGCCAGGGAAAATAGATGCTATCTTTGGCTCTAATGTTCTTAAGAGAATTATTCTTCCTAGTACAGTTGCAGGTGGTGACAAAGAACCTATGGCCTTCCAAACAGTCTTTGGCTGGGCTATCACTGGTGAATGTGAAGGAGCTCAGTCCAACAATTCCATTCACCTCCATGTGACCTGTGAACCTGAGGAAGACTTGGACCAGCTCTTGAAGAAGTTCTGGGAGGTGGAACAAGTGCCAACTTCCTTGGATAGCTCTCTCAATGCTGAGGAAAAGCAAGCAGTGGAGACTTTCCGTGACTCAGTACACCAACAGCCAGATGGCCGATATGAAGTTGCTCTACCCCGCAAGATCCAATCTCACAAGTTAGGCGAATCTCGAGACACAGCGTGCCGAAGGTTATACTCTATGGAGAAATCACTAACCAAACGGGGGGACTGGCCAGTTTTCCGAGATGCAGTGCTGGACTATCTTCATCAAGACCATGCAGAGAGAATTACTTCTGAAGTAGTGAGTGTGGGTGAGAAACAGTATTATTATTTGCCCATGCATGCTGTAACCAAGCAGAGCTCTACCACAACCAAAGTACGCATAGTCTTTGATGCTTCAGCAAAGACAACTAATGGTAAATCTCTCAATAGCATTCTATCTTCAGGGCCTAATGTATACAGCCATATTGTGCAACAAATACTTCGCTTTCGCATACATCGTGTTGCTATGACTGCAGATATATCCCAGATGTTTAGGCAAATCCTAATTGCTGAGAAAGATAGAGATTTACATCGATTTGTTTTCCGTTCCTCACCTGATGAACCTGTAAGTGACTACAGAATGAAACGTTTGACTTTTGGGGTCACTAGCTCACCTTACCTTGCTACCAAAACATTACGACAAGTAGCTAAAGATCATTACTCTGAGTTTCCGACAGCAGCTGAAATAGTAATGACTGACTTTTATGTCGATGATTTGCTTTCTGGTACTGACACAGTAGAATCAGCATTACAACTACGTCCTCAACTTAATAAACTGCTGGAGATTTTTGCTTAGGAAGTGGAGATCTAATTCTCAAAAACTTCTTGAGTCTATTCCTGATGAGTTGAAAGAAACGGAGCCTGTAATGGAGTTTGTGTCCCATGATGACTGTCCCAAAACATTAGGGCTACACTGGAACACACTGAAAGATGACATGTATGTTTCTATTCCAAAGATTGAGTACCATGGTAAACTAACCAAGAGACAACTAGTCTCCAATATAGCTAAGGTCTATGATGTCATGGGGTGGCTTTCACCTGTAATTCTGTTTGCTAAATCATTACTTCAGCAGGTGTGGGAGTCCAGAGTTGATTGGGATGATTCTGTACCTGGCAATATCTTAGCCGATTGGTCGAGATGGGTTTCTGAACTTCCTGTCCTGTCTCATCGATGTATTCCACGTTGTATGCTGATCCCAGCAAGGAGATCAGCTCCAGACAAATCCATGGCTTTTCTGATGCCTCTGAGAAGGGATTTGGAGCTGTTGTGTACCTTCGAACCTTCTACTCTGACTCAAGTGTCACAGTATCTCTGGTAATCTCTAAAACTAGAGTAGCTCCTATTAAGAGGCTTACTATACCCAAGTTAGAGTTAGCAGGTGCTTTGCTCTTAGCTGAATTAATGGAAACTGTGAGAGTAGCATTGAAACTGGTTATTTCTCAGATATATGCTTGGTCAGATTCTCAAATAGTCTTGGCGTGGTTAGATGGAAATCCCAGAAAACTTCCCACCTATGTAGCCAATAGAGTGTCTCAAATCCTTGATCTTATGCCAGCTTCCACATGGAGATATGTTCCCAGTAGTCAAAACCCAGCAGACTGTGCCTCTAGGGGTGTGTTACCCTCTGCATTACTTGAGCATGATTTATGGTGGGATGGTCCAGCTTGGTTGCTGAATGAACCCTCTACATGGCCTGTCATTCCGAAGACTCATAGTCAACAGGAAACTGCGCCGGAAATACACATCCTAACAGTTCTAGTCGAGAAATTCGATCTTGTATCTCGGTATTCTAGTTTCACTCAATTAAAACGTATCATTGCCTTCATCTGTCGCTTCTACAGAGCTTGTCAGAAAAAGAACAGAACGTGGTCAGATCATTCATTATCACCTCTTGAACTTAACCACTCACTCAATGTTATTGTTTATCTATCCCAATGTGTGTTTTTTCCCAGTGAAGTGTTGTGCTTGCAGGCAGAAAAGGAGCTACCTACAGGGAGCAACCTGAGATGTCTCAATCCCTTCTTGGACTCTAGCAAGCTCATGTGAGTAGGAGGAAGACTTCGCCATTCACATCTTGGATATAATCATCGGCATCCTTTCATTCTACATGGCAAGGATCACCTCTCACACCTGATTCTGCGCGAGATACATGAAACACACCTTCATGCTGGTCCACAGCAAATGATTGCAGTAGCAAGTAGAGACTTTCACATTCTGTCCTGCAAAAGAGTGGCCAAGACTATCTATCATGGATGTGTGACGTGCCAGAAACAAAGGGCCACAACATATCACCAGCTCATGGGTCAGCTGCCAGCTGCTCGAGTTACTCCTGGACCTCCTTTCATTGACACAGGTGTTGATTATGCTGGGCCAGTTACTTTGAAGCTGGGACGTGTCAGGAAGCCGGTGTATGTGAAGGCTTACATTTGTATTTTTGTCAGTTTCACAGTGAAAGCAGTGCATTTGGAGTTAGTGACAGACTTGACAGCTAATGCCTTTATTGCAGCTCTTCGCAGATTTATTGCTAGACGTGGTCAACCTAGAATGATACATTCGGACCACGGGTCAAATTTTGTTCGAGCCAACCGAGACCTTCGTGAGCTGACATATGCCCTCAATAAACGTGACATATCTGATGCCATCGTCAAGGTTTGCTCCAACAATGGAGTGCAGTGGACCTTTATTCCAGAACGTTCTCCAAATTTCGGCGGCCTTTGGGAGTCAACAGTGAAATCTACTAAGAAACACCTCTCAGCTGCTACCAAGGGATATTCATTAACTTATGAAGAATATTCCACAGTTCTGGCACAAGTCGAAGCTGTGTTGAACAGCCATCCTTTGATACCAGCTGACAGTCAAGACTTAACAGGATTGGAACCTCTCACCCCTGGACACTTTTTGATTGGACAACCAATTACGGCCTTGTCTGATAAAGACTTCACAAACACGGAACGCAAGTTGAACAGAAGATGGAACCTTGTACAGTCAATAGCCCAAGAGTTTTGGAAGAGATGGTCTCAAGAATATCTGAACATTATCAATCGCTATCAGTAGTGGGTCAAGCCTCGCAGAAATATCAAGATAGGAGATGTTGTTCTTGTAAAAGACCAGACTGTATTCCAGTGTAAATGGCCACTAGGACGAGTCACTCAAGTCTACCCGGGACAAGATGGCTTTGTTCGAGTAGTAGATGTCCGGACCGACAAGGGAACGTACCGAAGACCAGTTTCGAAACTGTCACTGCTCCTATGTGAAACAGAAGCCACTCCTACAGAGATGCCTTCGGGAGGGAATATGGAGCAGCCCCACCCCTCAACTACAGGCTAGCTCTGTGGACTGATTTAGCTGTAGGTGCTAATGGACCACCTATTCACTAATTAGCGTACCTTCACTGCATTCACACTAACAATTATTCTATTCTAACATTACCTTTCTCATGCCTGCCCTTATCTTATACAATCCCCATTCCATATATACTTGTAACACTCTCATTCTATTCAGTTCTTTAACTCCCTCATTTTTTCCTTTACTATTTTGTGTTTTCCTTTTCTTATCTGTTATACTTAAGCTTGTCCATACTTTTTATAGTTCTTGCTTGCTTTTGTGTATCATTCATTTTGTTTTGTTTTATGTTCTGTAATTGTACTTTGTTCTCTAGTTCTGTATCATTTTGTTTGAATTTGAGACTGAGTACTGATAGGGATCTTGAGCATACTGGGAATAGTGGATAGGCCTTAGTCAGTGTGTTTAAGTCTGGAGATATTTTGTCTTTTTCCCTTAGTTTAGTTAGTAGTCTTTGCGTGATAGTTTGGCTGAGTTTTATAGCTTTACCCAATTGTCGTGTGCTACTACAAAATGACAATAATAACAATAATCACAACAAGTGTCAAGTGTCAATCAATAACATCCAGTGAAGAAAAAATCTGACTGGTGATTTCATTTCGTTGACACTCCTTCTCAATAGCATCAGAGAATAGATTGTAGACGCCACCTAATAGCATAACATACATTGAATTAATTCCAGTGGGTGGAGTTACAACGCTAAATTGTGCATGTTCATTATAAAGTAAATCAGCATTCAGACCTCACATAAATGATCGCCTCACCAGAATGAATGTAGAGAACTCTGCTTCCTTTGAACCTCTCTGGTCTCAAGGACATCTCTGTTAACATCCCTCTAACACACTTGGAATTAAACACTGGGTCTATAGGTACTCCAGTCTCACTGGTGACCGACACTATCAGCTCTACAAGAATACAATCAATTAATCATTGGGTGTGTCCTTCACTCTGGCTGGCTCCTCTTCCCCCTGCCCCTGCATAAATTACTCACTTATCTCCTCCTCAGCTTTTCCCACTCCATCCCCAATGTAGTCTGTAGTTATGTCAACGAGCTCAGATGCCTGAGGGCCTTCGAACCCCAGGGCCTGCAGCTCGCGGTCTATATGAGCCAGAAAAGTCTCCTTGGCACCATGAATTGCCACGCCGTGGATCCTGCATCCCCACAAAACCAAAGAATACCACCCTCTTTACATCTGAACCTCTACCACTTACCTGAGCGATGACTTGGTGAGGTAATTGGCAATTGCAAGTCCACAAAGAGTCCCACAACTGCCCACAGCTACCACAATGTCATCAAAGTTATCCGTAATTCCCTAAAAGATGTAAAAACTCGAATACTTTTGCTTTAATTTAATTTGTATCCCTCAGCAGCAACTATCTGTTGGTGATCTCAATGACAGCAGCATTTCAACTGTTATCAAACTATAGTAGCTACTTGACAGTCTAAGTGACTTTAATGTACAAAAAAATTACTTGATTTTTTTGTAAAAATGAGTCTACTTTAGGCTGTGCAGTGCCACTGAGTGGTGTTATAAATCATTCTTAACATCTTGATCTAAAAAAAAATTTTTTTTTCTTATTGCACGCTGAAGTTTGGTTTAAATCATGATTAGTTTGTCAAGAGGAGTAACAATGGAATACAGCGCAGCTCAATTGGTAAGTTTTACTTGCACATGCAGAATAGAAAGAAAGCAAATGAACTCAACGCGGCAGTACAGGCTACAAACTCTAACACTCTATGTTCTGACATATTACAACTCTCACTTGTTCTATCATTTCTCTGAATCCATCGATATAGCCCCATGCTCCGACCGTGGACGAACCACCAAGTGGAATATAATATGGGTTGTGGCCTTCCTTCCTAAAGTAGTGGACGAGCACACACAAACAGACAGTATCTACTACAGTGACACTTCTCAATTGTAGTGTGTACAATTGTTTAAACATGGTAATGAAAATAGTGCAGGGATTATAATGTCAAACTGTTAGTAGGAAATGTAAGAATAAGTAATGCATTATTTTTACCTCAACTTGGAGCAATAGACTTCTACTATCTCGTTAATTTCTTTCCAAAGATCACGATTTTTTTCTTTCGGTGTATAATATGGTAATTCAACAAACTTTGTACCCATCAATCTGCTTAATGTGAAGTTTGCTTTGTAAGCTTCATTCACCTGAATATTAAAAAAATAAAAATAAAAAAAAGATTAGTTACACACAGCAGGCCTTGGGAAATAAAGGAGTAAATTCATCTGAATAAACTGTAATTGAACAAAACTAATCAAATAGACTCTGTTCATATTTTAATTACTCTTCAATAACAGCATCAAATTCCTGTGTACACTAACCGTTTCTTCCAGAGCTCAAAATACTGTACTTAAATTGGAAACATAAGAGAGAGTAAAAATGTGCCAGGCTCTGGCAAAAGGGGGCATTTCACGCAAAAAATTGAAATTGAGATATAGCCTCCAGAAGTAAGTCATCGGAAAAATTCTTTCTTTCTCCTATTTTTGTTTTTTGCAGAATTAGTCTTAGTGACCCTTACTCTAAGTCTACGCCAAATTTCAAATGCCGAAACAACTTAAAAGACCCCAAGCGTGCCGTGGAAAGACAAGCTACTTTTTATTCTCTCTCGTTCTCGAAGTACAATAAACGGGGAATGGGCGGAGTTTCAAACAAGCAGCTAAAAAAAAAACGGCTTAGCTTTGAGAATAGTGCATGCAATCTACAGCTTACCTCAGATGGTTGAAAGTTTACCACTACATGGAGCAGAGTAGCCAAGGATTCTGACAAGACAGGCTGTGAGACGCTCTGAAAGCTAAATAGAACTCTACGCAAACTTCGTTAGTCGCCATTAAAAAGCGGCTGTACGATTTAATTGCGTATGCAGAGTACGCGGTTAAGTATACGGAAACATTAATTATACCGGAAGTGGAAATTCAATTTACGTTTTCTCAATTTCTAGTTCAATTGCTTTGCTGAACAGCCCAGTTCAACTGCCAGTTTCTCTGCGCGTCGAAGGTTTTACCCTCCAGTATTTTAGCACTAAGTTGAGATAAATTGTAGCTTTTTATTAGCATAAAAAACTCAATTTTGTTTGTTTGCATGAAATGCCCCCTTTTACCAGAGCCTGTCACAAATAAATAAAAATAAGTCCTATCTTATTAATTTCCTATTCCATTTCCAGTAAGTGTGTCCCTTTCCAGCTCTACTCTAAAGTTCTATTGTAATAACAGGCAAACTCCAATGGCGTATTCACAAAGAAACCTAATTAAAAGCCCCACCTACCTCAGTACCAAAGTTTATGAGCAGCACATGAGACTGCAGTCCCATTTCTTTAGCAGCTATGGCAGTAGCCCTGGAGTGGTTGGACAGGTAACTACCAATAGTCAACACGCAGTCACAGCCTTGGTCAATAGCATCTGCAAGAAGAAACTCCAGTTTCCTAATCTATAGACATGTATATCCAATAGTTAAACCATGGGTTTGAGGAATTATTACTGATAGCTCCTCAACCTCAGAGCAAAGCCCAAGGGAGAGGGTGGTTATCTATAGTGCTAACTCTACAGAGTTATGGTTTAACCACAATTACCATTGCGAACAATTGAAAAAGACCAAATAATAACAGGATAAGGTTACTATGAGGGGAAAAATATGTCCAACATTAATCAGTCATTGCAGTGAGGGTCACTCCAAAATACTGAATGCAAATGTACACTCTGTTCCATTTTCGTGACCCTCAAACAAAAGCAGTGGTGACTGAGCAGTGTTATCTAGTGAGATTTGCAAGACTAGATGTTGCACTACAATGAACAATTCTCCATCTCAGTCAACTTCAGATGGAGCTGGAGTGGTCACTTACAAAGCAAGCTTCATACAGGTTAAAATTTAATTTTCTTCATAGCTGAAAAGACCATGCCATATAACTGTATACAATAGTTATTTCTGCTCACTCTGTTTTGAATTTTGTGTTATGCAATTTTAACACTCTTTCAGGGGGAGGGGAGGGGGTACTAAGTTATCTGTGATGATTTTGGTGGGTGATATTAATTTTTTTTAGGGTGATTCACTTATATCGAAAGGTCACTCTAGCCGCTGATATGATTAGAATAATGAAGAAAATAAGATACGATGTCTAAAAGTTAGTTCTTAAAACCACAACAATATGAATATATTCATGACCATTGCTTATGACATTACGGAATGCAGTTTTCTGCGGACATTATCATAGGACTGAGGTATATCTAGTTATTGTTTTTTATTAAGAAGGTACATTATTTTGACCTGTAAAAGCATAGCCTTAGTGTGAGTTTGGCCTTCGTGATTTTTCTCATGGAGTCAGTCATATTCCTACATCGGATCAGTACTACACACAATAGTCTAGTATCACTGTCCTCGGTCCAAATTTTGCCTGAAGCTTTGTAAAATAAATGGTAGGCTACGCCATTCTAGAGGAACGGTTACTGCTTGCTCAGCATCAATCATAACATAGTGCAAAAAATACAGCACCCACATATATATCAATAATAATGAAAGTATATTGTAATCTGTAGCTCCAAATTAGTTGGACATAGAACAAGGGCATGCTACGGTCCTGACACAAACCACATAATGTGCTCACAAAATATAATCGTATTACTGTATCCAATTAGTAAAGGGTCTCCAATAAATTTTTTTAGGATGGTGGTATCCAGGCAGTCTCGCGGGCCAGACCCTTTACCCAATAAGAAAGGGTCTGGTCAAGTTCACGTATGCGTTTGGTCTCGCTGGTCCTGGAATTTCTCGGACCGGTAATTGGTTTTAAGTGACAGTGACCTCACTATATAAACAGAGACGTTCGCGCGCAAATTTAGCTTGGTTTCTGTGGAACTGTAGGAATGAATTGCTCCTTATGCCAGAAACATCTTGCAACAGACGTTCCATAGCCTGTTGGTATTGTATCCCGATTGCTTCCAACTGTTTCTCCTTCAGTGTAAGTCCGAATACTCGAGCACTCTCCGCCACCGCTGCAGTTACATCCATGTCGACAGTAATTTCAGCTCGCTAAAATCACCTGAACCATGATTACCGCGTAATCAAAGCTATTATTACCGCAGTGGTTATAGTCTAGTCAATATATGGTTTGACCCCCAAAAAATTGCTACAAAAGGTTTTTTGTTAGTTTTTAGTACTATTTGATATGACTGACAACATACTAAAAATCTAATAAAATCTAACCTATGGAATGGTGTTTTTGAGGGTGTAGCTCTCTACAAGCTCATTAATATTCATGAGATATACTTAGATAGCCATATCTTTTGTTTATTTCATTTCTAATGAAGGCAATTGGTAGCATTAGATTACTTAGCTTATAAGCTTTCCAATGATATCAAACTTTTGAACTTTTTGGCAAATAATACTAACATTTCCAAAATAGCTAGACAAAGAAGTCAATTTTAGTTGATTGGCCTAGCTAATTTATACCTTTTTACAACCTTTTTTTTTTACCACCTAGCTTGTTTTTAGCATCACATGAGCTGACACACAAGACAGTTGCTTCTTTTTTGTACAAGCACATGGTTGACTATTTGAACTTGAAAAGGCTACAAGACATTACACAATGAGTGGAAGTGCTGACTGTGAAATTTGTCCCTTGTGTAAGGAGAAATTGGAAGATGGAGCAGCTGTATGTCAAATTCGTCAAAAAGGTGCAGATGATATTAATACTGCAAGTCTTCAGAGAGGTAACACCATTGTCGTTAAGGCTGGTACTAAAGTGCACTTGAACTGTCGTAAACATTACACAAACCCAATTGAAATAAAGACTCAACAGAGTAAAACAAAGCAACCCTCCATACCACCACTTAAAAGAAGTTCCAGAACATCTGTAGCTCCTTTCAACAGCAAGACTGATTGCTTGTTTTGTGGGATTACTGTAGTACCAGGATGTTCAGATTACAGTTGTGTAAGAACTGATACTTTTGTAAACACAATATTGGGATGCTGTGACAGTCGTTTTGACAATTGGTCTCTTGTTGTGAAAGGTCGCATTGAGTACTACCGTGGTGATCTGCATGCTGCAGACTGCCTGTATCACCATTGGTCTGGCCTTGATATACCCTTCCAGAAATCATGATCAAAATCAAGCATTTTTTAAAATGTGTCATTTCTTGGAAAATCATGATGAAGAAAAGCTTACCATTTCAGACCTCAGAGGTAAAATGAATGAGTTTTTAACTGATAAAGATTCTCATCCATATGGCAATTGTTACCTCAAAGTGAAGCTGAAGGAACAATACGGAGAATCTATTTATATAGCAGAAGGTGAAGGTCTTGATGACATAGTGACAATGAGAGAAAAGACATCTCAGATACTTCAGTCGTACTTCAAATGCACCAATCAAGATGGTGATGAAGAATCACAGAAAAGGGCAATCCTTGAAACCGCAGCTAGGCTCATAAAAAGTGACATCAAGATAAATGTTCCATCTAACACCAAGGAATACCCAAGTACTGATGCACTAAGACTTGATTCTGCTCTAGCCTTCATTCCTGATACACTGAGTTCTTTCCTGAATTCACTGTTCACGGGGAAAGATATTCTAAGGAAGGTTGCTAGTATTGGGAAGGCTATCATTCAGGCTGTTCGCCCACGGGCTGTCCTTGCACCATTGCAAATCGGTCTTGCTGTACAGACTCATCATTTGTATCGCTCAAAGTTTATTGTGGATACACTATGTGAGATGGGATTTTGTTCATCGTATGGAGAAGTGCTACGATTTGAAAAGAATGCTGCAGATTGTGTTGCTCCAGACATGTTAGGTGAGGATATTGATATGAAAGATGCTACATTGCTGTTTGCTGCAGACAATGTTGACCATAATGTTCTAACCATTGATGGCAAAGGAACATTTTATGGGATGGGCATGATAGGTGCCATGACACCAGGGCAGAGTACAAAGCGTATTGATCCCAGGAGAAATATTTCAGAAGTGAATATCGTAGACAAGACAAAAGTTGAGATAATTGAGCATCGATTTTCCGGCCATGTGCATCGTACGGTCAAATTTCAAGAGCTTCCAAAACACGTTTGTGATAGGAGAATTGATCTTTTATGGGAGCTCTCCTTCAACTTCAAACGGGCGACCCCTAACTGGCAAGGCATGATGCACACTGTTCATCGGGGGAGTGAGCATCCAGGTCAGTCATCTGTTTTGTATTTGCCTATTATAGATATGTATTCTGGAGATAAAACTTGCATTCTTTCTACATTGGAGTTCCTTTCCAATCTTGCAATGAAACATCATGTTGTGCCTATAATAACTTTTGACCAGCCCCTCTATTGGAAAGCTGCTGAACTTATCATCAATTCACCAAACAATAACCTGAAAGAAATCGTCTTGATGCTAGGTTGTTTCCACACTTTCATGAATTTGCTCGGAGCGATAGGTACACTAATGAAGGGTACAGGACTTCAATGAATTTTGGAAGTTGTTTATGGTGAAAATACTGTGGTGCATATGATGACTGGAAAATCTGTTCAAAGATCATTCTGTGGCCATCTGCTGGTAGACAAATGCCTAAACTACATGATAGTATCAGATATGGTGAAGCTTAATCCCAAGTTAGCCGAACTGGTGGATAAATCTGAGGAAATGTATTATTCATTGTTGGCAGGTGAGATGACTCTGGAGAGCATTCTCACATCTGATACAGTGACTACCATAAAGCTAGAACTTGACCAAATGAAAGCTAAACTTTACAACAGGTCAAAGACAAGTCAGTTGTGGATTAACTACCAGAAAATGTTACAAATTGCCAGATCACTGATCAAGGCAGATCGTACTGGTTCTTGGCTTATGCACTTGAGCGCAGTTGCCCCCTACTGCATCCTCAACCAAATTTCACTGTCAGAGAGTGTACTACCAGATCATGGTCTGGACTGAACAGGGAGGTAACATGGATGCGGCAAATTGGGGATGGAGAGTGGAAGAAAATGTATTAATGCCAATAATGTCAGAAACAAATGTTGCCCCGGATAACCTGTTAAAAATGATACACTGCAACTGTACAACAGGTTGCACAACACTTCATTGTAGCTGTAGGCGATATGGCCTACCGTGTCATACAGTCTGTGGACAATGCCAAGTGGAACTATGCAGTAATCCATATAACCAACATGACAGCGAAGATGACGATGATTAACTGAAGAAAAATTATTGATTGGATTTTTGTTTTTGTTGTTGCTTGATTATTCTTGTTGTTTGATTATTCTTGAATGGTATTTGACAGCTAAAGGGCATTAAACTTCCATTATTTTAGTGCATTGGTAGACATAGCCTTCCAGTGGTCACATTTGAACATGTGTGGGCTACATGGGAGACGTAACTATAGGGAGAGAGAGGAATTTTGAAATGGTTATAGTTATGAAATTATTAATTTCTACTTATGACTCCTAAAACCTGTAGTTTTATATATCATTGGAGAGCTTATATGCTGAAGAATCTAATGTTATCAATATATCTTGTCATAAATGCAAGAAACCAAAGTTATGGCCATATGTGTATATCTCATGAATATTAATGAGCTTATGAACACATACACCCTTAATAACACCTTTCCAGTACTCAGATTTTATTAGATTTTTAATTGAATAGGACTAAAAACCATCAAAAAACCTTTTGTAGCAATTTTTTGGGGGTTAGGGGTTTTTTTCCCATAAATTGACTGGACTATTACACTTGTGCTGACAGTGCAAGACCAAACGCATACGTGAACTTGACCAGACCCTTTCTTTCTCTTCATATAGGGTAAAGGGTCTGGCCCACATATAGGGTAAAGGGTCTGGTCCGCGAGACTAGTATCCAGGAGGAAAAAAATGGTGAGATTGGACATACCTTCAATACACACACACTTTACCTTGTTTCCTGACAATGTACTTCCAATCATGTCTTCTCTTTTAATCGAGACATCAAACCCATCAGGGACTCCTGGTAGCTTCCAAGAGTGAATTGGTGTAGGAGTCATAGTAAGCTACAAATACAACAACACATTTCCAGAATGTCATTGACTGGTACCATTGAACTGGCATCCTATCTGTGACATGCACTAATAATAGTACCAAGTACCAATATCGGTTGCTAACTCGCAAAAAATAAATAAATAAAAACAAAAAGCTAGCTAAGTAAACAGCAACCTTTGCACGACTCTTTGGTACAACTTTTAGACTTTCTGCCCAAGGAGGGGGCTGGTAGTCGTAAATTTTCCCATGTATCTCACACCATGCAAATACTTCAGTATACACCGGTGTATAACATAAGGATAACTTTGTTATACATATGAGAAACACCAGGGTCACTCATCTAGTATACACCAGTGTTTCTCCTATGTATAGGTACCGGTTTACACAGGTGTGTATAACATTGATATAACAAAAGTATACTACATGTGTAAACCATATGTAAACCATATGTATACCATATGTATAACTTAAGTATATCAAAAGTATACTACATGTGTAAACCATATGTAAACCATGAGTATACCATATGTATAACTTAAGTATATCAAAAGTATACTGCACTGGTTATAACAATAGTAGACAGCCTGCGTATATCTTTCATATTGACTATGTATTTCAAATATTTATCATACGTAAAACAAAGTATAATGACCACAAAAAAAAAGTGATCTTGCACCATAAAAATTTTGAAACATAATGAAAAAAGAAATCACTTCGTCCAATAAAATAAAGATTCTGTGTGAATATTGCTTGATCATTGTTATCACTGCATGGAGAGTTCTCGGGTGAAAACAGAACTTCATACTTGACGCTTGCATCCTATTCCCGATATAAATCTTTCAGATAGTATTCACAACATCCACAACGTCCCCTTCAAAATTCTGAACACATAAACACACACAAAATGAATTGCATTAGACTACACTGATAAAACCTAACTTAAAATTAAGACAAATAATTATACTACACAAATATTTAGTCGGCGAGCGAGCGAGACACTTACAGAAGTAACACCATTGAAAATCGGGGATGTTTGTTTATTTATATATATGTTTGGACGTACGTATGTCATTTTGTATACTTTGACTTTCTCCTATTTTTTGCGTTAGCTCTTTGTTCGACCCCAACCCAAACTTCACTAAACAGAATCCTCTGGTTAAGCGATCATTACCGTAGCATCCTAATATTGAATTATTTACCGCTCTGAATAAAGGTCCACAATATTATGAGTTCAATAAGAAAAAGGGTGCATAATATATTACTTTAATTTGGATAGAGGTCCACAATTATCCGTTCACTATGGAAAAGGATCCACAATATATTTACTTCAATACGGAAAAGGGTCCACAATATATTAGTTCAATACAGAGAAGTGTCCACAATGTCAGTTCAATACGGAAAAGTATCCACAATACAATTAGTTCAATACATAAAAGGATCCACAATATATTAGTTTAATATGGAAAAAGTGTCCACAATACATAAGTTAAATATGGAAAAGGGTCCACAACACATTAGTTCAATAAGGAAAAGGCTCCACAATATATTAGTTCAATATTGATTGCGGTTCTCAATATATCCATTCAATATGGAAAAGGGTCCACAATATATTACTTCAATACGGAAAAGTATCCACAATACATTAGTTCAGTACGGTAAAGTGTCCACAATATATTAGTTTAAGATGGAAAAAGGTCTACAATATATAAGTTTATGGAAAAGGTGTCCACAATAATATTAGTTCAATATGGAAAAGGGTCCACAATATATTACTTCAATATGGAAGTGTCCACAATGCATTAGTTCAATATGGGAAAAGGTCCACAATATATAAGTTCAATATGGAAAAGGATCCACAATATACCAATTCAATATGAATAAAGGGTCCACAATACATTAATTCAATACAGAAAAGGGTCCACAATATGTTAGTTCAACACAGAAAAGTGTCCACAATACATTAGTTCAATACGGAAAAGGGTCCACAATACATTAGTTCAGTACAGAAAAGGTCCACAATATGTGACCGTCTATGGGAAAATCGGGCACAACGCGGCATGCGTAGATGTCGCAAAAAGATCGATTTAGTTCTTAAAATTGTATTAAATAAGCCTAACGAAGGGAACGGTTAGCTGATATATAGCGGGAATGGCTAAAGCTACGGCAATAAAACTTGGAGGGCTTAATATCTGCTTGCCGAGGAGTGTGTAAGTGCAAAAAAAAAATTTTCGTCGGGGCCGCGTTGTGCCCGATTTTCCTGTAGACGGTCACATATATAAGTTCAATATGCAAAAGGGTCCACAATACATTACTTCAATATGGAAAAAGGGTCCACAATATATAGTTCAATATGGAAAAAGGTCCACAATACATTAGTTCAATACGGATAGAGGTCCACAATACACAAGTTCAATAATATGGAAAAGGGTCCACAATACATTACTTCAATACAGAAAAGTGTCCACAATACATTACTTCAATACAGAAGTGCCCACAATACATTAGTTCAATACAGAAAATACTTTAGTTCGATACAAAAAAAGTGTCCACAACACATTAGTTCAATATGGAAAAAAGTCCACAATATATAAGTTCAATATGGAAAAGGGTCCACAATATATTACTTCAATATGGAAAAGTGTCCACAATGCATTAGTTCAATATGGTAAAAGGTCCACAATATATTAGTTCAATATGGATTGTGGTCCACAATATACCCATTCAATATGAATAAAGGGTCCACAATACATTAGTTCAATACGGAAAAGGGTCCACAATATATTAGTTTAGTACAGAAAAGTGTCCACAATATATTAGTTCAATATGGAAAAGGGTCCACAATACATTCGTTCAGTACGGTAAAGTGTCCACAATATATTAGTTCAATATGGTAAAAGGTCCACAATATATTAGTTCAATATGGATTGTGGTCCACAATATACCCATTCAATATGAATAAAGGGTCCACAATACATTAATTCAATACAGAAAGGGGTCCACAGTATGTTAGTTCAACACTAAAATGTGTCCACAATACATTAGTTCAATACGGAAAAAGGTCCACAATACATTAGTTCAGTACGGAAATAGCTCCACAATATATAAGTTCAATACGGAAAAGGTTCCACAATATATTAGTTCAATATGGATTGCAGTCTACAATCTATCCATTCAACACGGAAAAAGGTCCACAATAAGGTCCACAATATAAGTTCAATATGGAAAAGGGTCCACAATACATTACTTCAATACAGAAAAGGGTCCCCAATACATTAGTTCAGTACGGAAAATGGTCCACAATATATAAGTTCAATATGGAAAAAGGTCCACAATATATTAGTTCAATACAGAAAAGGGTCCACAATACATTAGTTCAGTACAGAAAAAGGTCTACAATACATAAGTTCAATATGGAAAAGGGTCCACAATATGTTAGTTGGAAATGGTCCACAATATATATGTTCAATATGGATTGCGGTCCACAATACATTAGTTAATACAGAAAGTGTCCATAGTTCAGTATGGAAAAGTGTTCACAATACATTAGTTCAATATGGAAAAAGGTCCACAATATATAAGTTCAATATGGAAAAGGGTCCACAATATATTACTTCAATATGGAAAAGTGTCCACAATGCATTAGTTCAATATGGTAAAAGGTCCACAATATATCAGTTCAATATGGATTGCGGTCCACAATATACCCATTCAATATGAATAAAGGGTCCACAATACATTAATTCAATACAGAAAGGGGTCCACGGTATGTTAGTTCAACACAGAAAAGTGCCCACAATACATTAGTTCAGTACGGAAAAAGGTCCACAATATATAAGTTCAGTACGGAAAAGGGTCCACAATATATCAGGTCAATATGGATTGCGATCTACAATCTATCCATTCAACATGGAAAAAGGTCCACAATAAGGGTCCACAATATATAAGTTCAATATGGAAAAGGGTCCACAATACACTACTTCAATACAGAAAAGGGTCCACAATACATTAGTTCAGTACAGAAAAAGGTCCACAATATATAAGTTCAATATGGAAAAAGGTCCACAATATAATAGTTCAATACAGGAAAGGGTCCACAATACATTAGTTCAATATGGAAAAGGGTCCACAATATGTTAGTTGGAAATGGTCCACAATATATCAGTTCAATATGGATTGCGGTCCACAATACTTTAGTCAATACGGAAAGTGTCCATAGTTCAGTATGAAAAAGTGTCCACAACACATTAGTTCAATATGGAAAAAAGTCCACAATATATTAGTTCAATATGGAAAAGGGTCCACAATACATTACTTCAATACAGAAAAGGGTCCACAATACACATTAGTTCAGTACAGGAAAAGTGTCCACAATATATTAGCTCAGTACGGAATAAAGTCCACAATATATCCATTCAATATGGAATAAGGTCCACAACACATTAGTTCAATATGGAAAAAGGTCCACAATATATTAGCTCAATATGGAAAAGGGTCCACAATACATTACTTCAATACAGAAAAGGGTCCACAATACATTAGTTCAGTACGGGAAAAGGTCCACAATATATAAGTTCAATATGGTAAAGGGTCCACAATACATAAGTTCAATATGGATAGAGGTCCACAATACATAAGTTCAGTATGGAAAAGGGTCCACAATACATTACTTCAATACAGAAAAGGGTCCACAATACATTAGTTCAGTACGGAAAAAGCTCCACAATATATAAGTTCAATACGGAAAAGGGTCCACAATATATTAGTTCAATATGGATTGCAGTCTACAATCTATCCATTCAACACGGAAAAAGGTCCACAATAAGGTCCACAATATATAAGTTCAATATGGAAAAGGGTCCACAATACATTACTTCAATACAGAAAAGGGTCCACAATACATTAGTTCAGTACGAAAAATGGTCCACAATATATAAGTTCAATACAGAAAAGGGTCCACAATACATTAGTTCAGTACAGAAAAAGGTCTACAATACATAAGTTCAATATGGAAAAGGGTCCACAATATGTTAGTTGGAAATGGTCCACAATATATATGTTCAATATGGATTGCGGTCCACAATACATTAGTTAATACGGAAAGTGTCCATAGTTCAGTATGGAAAAGTGTTCACAATACATTAGTTCAATATGGAAAAAGGTCCACAATATATAAGTTCAATATGGAAAAAGGTCCACAATATATAAGTTCAATATGGAAAAGGGTCCACAATATGTTAGTTGGAAATGGTCCACAATATATATGTTCAATATGGATTGCGGTCCACAATACATTAGTTAATACGGAAAGTGTCCATAGTTCAGTATGGAAAAGTGTTCACAATACATTAGTTCAATATGGAAAAAGGTCCACAATATATAAGTTCAATATGGAAAAAGGTCCACAATATATAAGTTCAATATGGAAAAGGGTCCACAATATATTACTTCAATATGGAATAGTGTCCACAATGCATTAGTTCAATATGGTAAAAGGTCCACAATATATCAGTTCAATATGGAAAAGGGTCCACAATATATTATGGAAAAGTGTCCACAATGCATTAGTTCAATATGGTAAAAGGTCCACAATATATCAGTTCAATATGGAAAAGGGTCCACAATATACCCATTCAATATGAATAAAGGGTCCACAATACATTAGTTCAATATGGAAAAAGGTCCACAATATATAAGTTCAATATGGAAAAGGGTCCACAATATATTACTTCAATATGGAAAAGTGTCCACAATGCATTAGTTCAATATGGTAAAAGGTCCACAATATATCAGTTCAATATGGATTGCGGTCCACAATATACCCATTCAATATGAATAAAGGGTCCACAATACATTAATTCAATACAGAAAGGGGTCCACGGTATGTTAGTTCAACACAGAAAAGTGCCCACAATACATTAGTTCAGTATGGAAAAAGGTCCACAATATATAAGTTCAGTACGGAAAAGGGTCCACAATATATCAGTTCAATATGGATTGCGGTCTACAATCTATCCATTCAACATGGAAAAAGGTCCACAATAAGGGTCCACAATATATAAGTTCAATATGGAAAAGGGTCCACAATACATTACTTCAATACAGAAAAGGGTCCACAATACATTAGTTCAGTACGGAAAAAGGTCCACAATATATAAGTTCAATATGGAAAAAGGTCCACAATACAATACAGGAAAGGGTCCACAATACTTTAGTTCAATATGGAAAAGGGTCCACAATATGTTAGTTGGAAATGGTCCACAATATATCAGTTCAATATGGATTGCGGTCCACAATACTTTAGTCAATACGGAAAGTGTTCATAGTTCAGTATGAAAAAGTGTCCACAATACATAAGTTCAATACGGAAAAGTGTCCACAACACATTAGTTCAATATGGAAAAAGGTCCACAACATATTAGTTCCATATGGAAAAGGGTCCACAATACATTACTTCAATACAGAATAGGGTCCACAATACATAAGTTCAATACGAAAAAGGGTCCATATTAGTTCAATATGGAAAAGGGTCCACAATACATTCGTTCAGTACAGAAAAAGGTCCACAATATAAAAGTTCAATACGGAAAAGGGTCCACAATTATATTAGTTTAATATGGATAGAGGTCCACAATACATCAGTTCAATACAGAAAAGGGTCCACAATACATTAGTTCAATACAGAAAAGGGTCCACAATACATTAGTTCAGTACGGAAAAGGGTCCACAATATATTAGTTGGAAATGGTCCACAATATATCAGTTCAATATGGATTGCGGTCCACAATACATTAGTCAATACGGAAAGTGTCCATAGTTCAGTATGGAAAAGTGTCCACAATAAATTAGTTCAATATGGAAAAATGTCCACAATATATTAGTTCAGAAAAATGTCCACAATGTCAGTTCAATACGGAAAAGGTCCACAATATATTAGCATTAAGGGGAGAAAATGTACAATAGTATGTTTTCCCAATATGGAAATAAATCAGAATTTATCTCTAGGGCACAAACCAACTAAAGACATAATCATGTAAGGATATTGTCCTAGTTTTAAATACACCAAAGAATAAGTGAACATCACTAATACTTATTTTTAATGGCACAATTACATTTATTTACCTTGAGAGAACATCAGATCCATTTATCTTGTCTGTATTAGAAACTTCAATGTCCCCAGTATTCACAATGAAAAATCTGGAAACTTAACCTAAAAAAAAAAAAATTTAAAAAAAAAGTAAAACAAGAATTGAGTATTTACTAAGGTATGTATACAAAAAATTTCTGACGGGGGCGGGACTTTTGACGTAACAATTTTTGCATGTGTGACTAAATTTTTTACTTACTTTGTCACATTATACGTATATTATAGTCAAATTCATCATGTCAGGATGAATAAAATCTAGCATAATTCTGCTTTAATAGAAAGGGTTGAACTCAAGCTATTGGGGGGTGGATCCCAATGCCATCTCTCCCCTTCCCCCCAATCACTATCTGTATACATCCATAATTACAATGACATAGCAGGGTTTCATACAGAGGTAGGGGCGCCCTGGGATTCCCCCCCCCCTCCCCCCCCCAGAATTTCATAAAATAAATTAATAATATTTACTACTTAATGATATTCTGTGGTTATAATTTATAATGGTATTCTGTGAGTTTGTTGTTTGTATATATCTAGTAGTTGGTGAAAGTTCACTTCAGTTAATTGAGGTCCTTCAATTGCAATACGCATTAGTTTTCCAAGATTGGTGTCACTAATTCTAGACCTGAGACGATTTTTAATTACATGGGTGTGATTTCAGCAAAATCGGGTGTGGTCAATCAAACGTGTGGGCCCCGCTTCTAAACCCTCCCCCCCCTCCCCCCCACCCCCAGAAAAACTCCTGTATGAAACCCTGCATAGTTATTGGGGAGCTGAACATCTAGCTCCCTACATTTAGAAAAACCACCTTACCTCCTCGTCAACTATTTAACTATAACAAGTAATGTCCCCTTTAACAACTCATGTCCCTTTTAACAACCTAGTTAAGCCTCTGTAACTTCAAAGATGCACATTCAATGTACTACATATGTGCCTAACACCTCTATCTGTTTCCAAGTAGGCAGTTGACACGATTTATTTCAGGAGGCAAGGGGAGAGAAGAGGAGGAGGCTTTTGCCCTCAATTCAGGGTGCAGTACCACTTGAAACTGCAGCACTAAATCGCAGATGGAGGAGTTATGCTATGTATTTATTTCTCGTTTTATGTTCAATGTACGCTTACTTTGTTGTTGCCGCTGAAACAGACACCAACAGACCGCTCTTATAAACCAAGTTTCAAGAAAAAAGACCAACCAGGAACTGAGAAACAACGGTACAAACCTTACAGCTATTCAGCAAAATTCAGGGGCGACCGTTGCAGTTACGACTCAAAAAAATTTCCCCCAGCAGTATAGTATAGGCTTCCCCACAACATTACAATGCCATATTTTTTATATTAGTATTTATTTTCCATTTTTATAAATATTTTTATATATTTTTTTGTATCCTATAAAAAAAAAAAAAAAAAAAACTCAGTGTAATGGTGTTTTTTTTTAATGTGGTGTGTACCTGTGTACAAATATGAGTTCATTCTGGCCATCCAATACGTCTGAATTTCAATTTTTAGATACCGAAGCTAATTATTGATTCGTATTCATTTGATTCTTCAACCCCGCCCCCACTCTGAGCGCGCAATTTATTGTGGACAAAATTCTGGATGGTGATAGCAAACACTGAAGGAAAGTTACTGTGCGAGTGAGCCCGGTGGCGCGGAAGAGTAGAATACTTCTGGAATGTACTGGAGGGTCCTAGACGATGAAGAAGCGGTGGTGTATTAATGAAGCCTGAAGTCACTAATTTAGAATAGATATATCATGGCTCACAGCTGCAGGAGAATCTGCTTGGGTGTCTTTGGAGAGCTTGACTGTGCACGCACATAGCGCTAACACTGTGCACGCACATAGCGCTAACACTGTGCACGCACATAGCGCTAACACTGTGCACGCACATAGCGCTAACACTGTGCACGCACATAGCGCTAACACTGTGCACGCACATAGCGCTAACACTGTGCACGCACATAGTGCTAACATTGTGCACGCACATAGTGCTAACATTGTGCACGCACATAGTACTAACACTGTGCATGCACATAGTACTATTACTGTGCACACAATTAGTACTAACACTGTGCATGCACGTAGTACTATTACTGTGCACACACATAGTACTAACACTGTGCATGCACGTAGTACTATTACTGTGCACGCACAGTGCTAACACTCTGCACACATGTAATACTATGCATGCACATAGTACTAATACTGTGCACACACATAGTGCTAGCACTGTGCATGCACGTACTATTCCTGTGCACGCACATAGTGCTAACACCAAACACTGTGCACGCACTAGTACTATTACTGTGCACGCACATAGTGCTAACACTAAACACTGTGCACACACTAGTACTATTACTGTGCACACACATAGTGCTAACACCAAACACTGTGCACACACTAGTACTATTACTGTGCACGCACTAGTACTATTACTGTGCACGCACATAGTACTAACACTGCATGCACATAGTGCTATTACTGTGCACACACATAGTATTAACACTGTGCACGCACATAGTGCTAACACCAAACACTGTGCACGCACATAGTACTAACACCATGCATGCACATAGTGATTACACCGTACTAGAGTCATTCTTGTTAGTGTTATCAAGTACTAGAGTCATCCTTATTAGTGGTATCACGTACTAGATTTATTCGTATTAGTGTCAGCACATTCTAGTGTCTGTCAGTTGTAGTATGTTCGATTAAGTTAGTGTTTGCAAGTGTCAGTTTGATTGTAGTAGCTGTTGCTGTAAGGAAAATACGATACCCGATGAAATAATTTACTTAATCAGGTGATCTTTGGAGGTATGGGCCAAGTCCTTGAGGATAAATTATTTCTTCACTCGCAAAAATTTGTCTTTCGAGGCTATCTGAGTGATTCTGAGATGGACTTGTGGGTTTTTATTAGTGTGTACACGTACTAGAGTCATTCCTTTTAGTGCCCGCATGTACTAAAGTATTCTTTTTAATGCCTGCATGTACTAGAGTCATTCTTATTAGTGCCCACATGTACTAGAGTCATTCTTATTCGTGTCAGCACGTACTGGAGTCATTTTTATTAGTGTTCGCACGTAACAGTTTTATTTATCTTGGTAATGTCTGTTTTTACTATTGTCCACAAGAGTATTATTTTAGTGGTTTAGCTGAGTTGGGATAATTATATTGCGTATTCAATGTAAATAGATAGATTTTGATAACACTGGACATAAGAACAAAGTAAAGATGTTTATTACTTGTATAGATGATACATAATTTAAAGGAGATGATTAAAAATAAAAATAAAAAAATTAATAATTGATGTCTGTACTTCTAATTCTTTTAGAAGGGCGTGACGAAACTGGTGATGGTGAAGGACTTGGTGACTGAATGTGTGGTGTCAGTGTCTGCCGCTTAGACAAACAGAAGTCTCTGTCAAACTGAACAGAGCACTTGGTGGCACAACCACAGCTCCGGGCTAAAAACTGGTCTAACTGCTCAGTTGAGGTAAATCGCTTAGTCCTTACTGGTGATGGCTTTCTTGACCTCTTCCTTTCCTTACACAGATGATGCTGCT